>Ga0222712_10000819_pt1 | contig 39774 bp, 46 predicted proteins | sample C33_657DmetaG_FD_165043 | JGI IMG/M metagenome (GOLD analysis project Ga0222712, IMG submission 165043) | Estuarine water microbial communities from San Francisco Bay, California, United States - C33_657D | ecosystem: Environmental > Aquatic > Marine > Unclassified | place: USA: California... | reverse complement strand
GAGTATTTAAAATAGTTTGATCTTTTAATACTCTACCTATCATACCATTTGGTACTGGGTTTCCTACTTTATTAACTTGTTTAACTGATAAGTCATAACCTACTTGAGCAGGTTTACCTTTAGCATTGTCTAATTTAATTAGACTTTCTTCTAAAATTTGATTTGTGTTTAACATTTTTAAATAACTTGTTTAATTTATTTTTTCTTCTTGTACAACCACAGTCATCATATCCGAAAAGCTTAGTGATAAAAGTAGCAAAACGTTTACCTTGACCAAAAGTAATCACATGTATAATTTTTTCTACTATATCACCTAAACCCATTTTAACGATAACCCTCCATACCTAATTTTAACATGTCCATAACTTCTTGTTTAGCTGTTTTATTATGATCAGCAAATACACCACTTACTTCACTAGTAACCATACTAGCTCCAAAATGTTTAATACCACGACAACTAACACAATTATGATAACTATGAATAACAACCATTGCTCCAACATTATCTTCACATACTTCATTAATAGCATTATGAATAGCTACTGTTAATTGTTCTTGAATAGCACCTCTACGTGAATAATGTTCAACAATACGATTTAATTTACTTAAACCAATTACTTTACCATTTTCTCCAGGTACATAAGCTACATGAGCTTTACCTAAAATAGCCTGATGGTGATGAGAACACATACTTACAATTGGAATATCTCTTTCTAAAATAATTCCATTATAACCATCTGATGGGAAAGCTGTAATTTCTGTTGGTAATTCATATCTACCTTTCCAAAGATCTAAAACATAAGCTTTAGCTACACGACGAGGTGTTTCCATTGAATTTGGATCATTTTTCCAATCAACTCCTAAAGCATCTAAAAACTCACCATATGCTTTTTCAGCTTTATCAATGATTTTATATTTTTCTTTATCAGTTAATGAACGATGTTCACCATCCTTAATTAATCTGTCTAACTGAAGTGAAATACCATTAGCAAAACCAGGTTGAGCAAGTTCAAGTTTTTCTACATCAATAATTTTTCTACGTTTATTTTCAATTGTCATAACTATAATATAATAATTTATTTTTAAAAAGCCAAATTAAGGTAAACAAGTAACACAACCTTTATAAGTTAAAGGTAAGTTGTTATTTTTAATAAAAAGATGCAAAGACTCAGCTGTATTAAAGGTTTGTTTTATAATTTGTCCATTTTGGCTGTATTCAATCCAACCACCATTATCCGTAAAATAAAAATTTATTACTATCATAATCCAAATCTTGATCTTTGAGCGTTCCAATTTGTAGCAATTTCTGAAGAAGTTAATGCTTTATTGTAAATTCTTATAATGGCTAAATCTCCATCCATAGAAACACAACAAGGACCATTTATAATACCAGGAGGACCATTTTGCATGTCGGGGTTTGGTGAAATAGAAATATTACCTGTGACTGAACCATTCACATATGAATAAAATTTACTTCCAGCACCTAATTCATTTTGTTTATCAAAAACACCAACAAGTTGTAACCAAACACCTGTAGAGATTCCACTACCTACACCACCTTCACTATAACCATTACAACTATCAGCAGGACCAATTAAATAATACATAGAACTACCATTTATACCCCATCTATAACCAGGACAACTACCAGCATTATTAATAATTGATGTTTGACCTGCAAGTGAATTTAATCGTACCCATGCCTCAAAACTAAAACTTTTAGTACCTGAAATGGGAACATATCCATTTAAATTAAATCCATTTGATGAATTTGTATTTAAAGCAGCAGGATTATTCATAACCCAATAACCACTATTAGTCCAAGAAGCAGCAATTGATGTTCCTCCTCCTTTTGAAGTGGTTACATTAATTCCATTACCACTTATGTCATACCAAACGTTACTCGTTCCTGGATAACTATCGCTGATACCAGCATCTAAATAACAAGTAAGAGCATCAGTTGTAATGTAAGGAAAAGTTGTACTAAAATTTTTATTCAACATAAATTTATCAGTTTGGATTGAATAATATTGAATACATTGACTAACAGTTGTATAACTAGTTCCTGCTATTTGGTTTGTGATACTAATTAATTGAGCATCGTTAGCAGGACAATAGATACTAGGACCACCAGATGCTTTATTTAGATAAATTGTATAACCGCCTGATGGTGGGTTGATACCTGTATAAAAACTAGTTCCAGTATCAGCAGTATTGTTACTAATAAGCATGTTACCTTTTCTAAGACAACCTGCTGGTGTAGCTCCTGTTGAATATTGGATTCCGTTAGGCATTTTATTAAATTAAAGAACTTGTCATTGGGGATGTCCACTCGGGTGTAGCTAAAATAGTTAAAATCTCATCGTAAGTATATTCTTGAGATTTACTTATTAAACTAGCTACTGATGAGGGTTGAGGCATATCATATTTAACAAATGTTTTTGTTTCATCAACTGATTTTCTAACTGTATCAGCATCTGTTTCAAATACTTGATTAAAATTAATTGATGGTAATTCTGTTACGTTAAAAATAACAAAACGTCTGTCTGGGTATTCTTGTTCTAGTGACATATATTATAAATATTAGAGGCCGAAGCGACCTTTTTGAGCGTTATAATTTTGTGATATTTCAGATGATGATAAAATCCTATTATAAATTCTATAAATACCTCCATTACCGGAAAAATAACCTTGTTCTGCCCATCTTGCTATTACAACGTTAGTAGTACCAATAAAAGAGGCTATAGTACCTGTTCCTTGAGATACATTATTTTTAAATATTTGACAAACACCATTTGAAGCATTAAAAGTATATACAATTTGATACCAGTTATTTACAGTAACAGTTCCAGCATTAAAATCTGAAGCATAATGACCTTGGTATATATTTCCATTTCTAAATACTAAGTGTAAACCTTGTCTAAAACCTTGTTGATCAGTACCAAACATTGTTCTATCACCTGATAAATTTGTAGGATAAACCCATGCTTCCATAGTATAATTAGCATCATAAAAACCTAATTGTGTTGCTGTTTTACCTGTATTAACATAATCATCTGCTCCATCCCACACAATCGAACCACTATTAGCAGAAGTAAACGCAGGATTATTTATTAATGTTCCATTATTAGCATTCCCACTCAAATCATACCAAGTAGTTCCTGTTGTTGGGTATGAAGGATCAAAACCCGCATCATAATTTAACACTAAACCATTAGTTATAATTCCCTCATAGTTAAAATTAACACATAGTTTATCTGTTTGAGTAGCAAAATAGTTTAAACATTGAGCTACTGTTGTATAACCGGCCGGGGAACCTACAGTTCCTGCAATATTTTTATTTGTAATATCAATTAATTGAGTATCATTAGCAGGACAATAGATACTAGGACCACCAGATGCTTTATTTAAATAAACAGTATAACCACCTGCTGGTGAATCAATACCATTAAAAAATGTTAACCCATAATCAGCAGTATTGTTACCAATCAACATATTGCCTTTTCTAAGGCAACCTGTTGGAGTAGCTCCTGTTGAGTATTTTATTACGTTTGGCATTTGTAATAAATATGATTAATTTTTAAGTATTTTTATTGTTACTATTTTTAATTTTATTTTGTTCTTGTTGTATTTCATTCATTTTACTAGCTGTACTAAGAACTAATATAGCTAACTGAGACCAAATTTGGTCAATTTCTTTCATTTGTTTATTTACTAAATAATGTAAATATCCAACTAACACTATTAGTATAAATACAAATGATATTAATATATTGATTGTCATAACTTTTATTAATATAATGTTTTTTAATTATAAAGCCAAACCTATTTAATTAAATAAGTTTTAAAATCACTTGATGTTGGACTTTGATTTGGAAAGTAATATTTTTCTACTCTATTATTATACTTTATAATTTTATAAAAACCACTAGGTACTGTTGCTCCTGTGGATAACTTAATTGAAGTTGTATTATAAACCATTCTAATTTCTACATTAACTGTTGTAGTAGCTGCTAAATCACGCTCATATGCTTCTAATAAACGCCATACACCACGATTTAAACGTTCATGCTGTAGTACACAATTTGCATAAGTAAATGTTTTATATAACATTTCTTTTGTACAATTAAAGTCAGCTGCTGGGGCGCAATGCCCTTTGTCATAAATGTTATTGGTGTAATCGTTATTGTCTGAAGTAATTAATCCTGTTTGAGCATAAAAATCCATTCCAGTACGAGATGCTTTACCATTTGGACATTGTACAGTATAAGTAACCCATTTAGGTTGCTGTAACACTTCAGAATAAACTGCTGTAAAAATATCTGTTTTAAGATAAACCGAATCCCTTTGAGCAAATATAACTAAAGGTAACAAAAATAATATTAATAATAGCTTTTTCATATATTATAAATATATTGTAATAAAGAATGTTTTGAACTACAGTAAAGTGGGTGTTTTGGTGATCCATCTTTATTTATTTTCAATGCTTTAGCTTTAGGAAACATATGCATTAACTGTTTATCTCTATTAGTTTCTTTCATAATTTTAAATGCACCCCAAGCAAATACAACATCTTTACATTTATTACTAACTTCTAATAATGATATGTCATTTATATCATTGTTAGTTAAGTCAGTAAGTTGTTTAGGATCAGTTGATATAAATGGAAAACTATTCATCATATAAAATCCACCATATCCATTTGATTTAGCTATTTTACCTACATTACTCACTGTATGATCATCATTTATTTCATTAGCTGTAGATGGATTTAAACCAATAAACATTACTAATGGTAGAGTATCATCCCAAATTCTCCATAACTTATACCTATATTTTTGGCAAGGTGAAAACTCTGCTCCTTTATTCATAATTTAGATTCTGGGATTTTAAATGCGCGTTTTACTTGTTCTGAAATAGGAATTGGTACTCCTTCTTCATCTACTCTTACAAAAGTCATATTAGTTTCTAATAAAACAACTTCATCACCTCTAAATACATTATATGATCTTGCTTCTACTTTAAAGGTTGCTGATGTATTTCCTATTTTAATTAATTCAGCATATATTTTTACTAGATTTCTTTCTTTAGCAGGTTTTTTAAATATACATTTATCTATTGCTATAGTAATCATATTTTGGGTTCGGCATTTTTCCATTGCATAAGCAACAACAATGGAATCTATCCAACTAAGTAATTTACCGCCAAATAGATTACCATTGAATCCTAAATCTGATTTTTTAATAGGATGTGTTGATAGTAATTCCATTACACCGCTCTCTTAGTATCATATGAAATAATGTGGTCACGTCCTGTCCAATTATATCCCATCTCAAATGCTTTTTCTAAGCTAATAGGATATTGTTTAATCAATTCCTCTCTATTATCACCAGCAGGCATTAACCATGTTTTATTCTTAGGAATATTCATTTCAACTCTAAATGCTTCAATTTCTTGGATATTTTCTTCAGTACCATCATAAACTGGTTTGTAATGATAATCTGTATGGTAATCTAAAGTTTTACGAATTGCCTCTTTATTCAAACGAAGTTTATTATGTTGATCAATCATTTTCTGATCCACGAGCTTACCCATTGGAGTGGTAACGTCAAGAGCAGGAACAGAATTACTAAACTTTGGAGATAAAGATACCAACCCAAATGGGTAATCGGTTTCAATAAAGTGGCTACCTTCTGTTTCAATGGTTATACATATACCACGTTCATGAGCAAAGTGAGTTAATTCATTACAAAGATCAGGTTGCATAGTAGGTGAACCTCCAGTTAACATCATTTCTTTAATTTCTGGATTTTCATCATAAATTTTGATAATGTCATTAAATGTATAAATACCTTTTTCTGGGTGAATACTTGTATACCAACTATCACACCATCCACCAGCACCAAACCAACATCTGTGAGTGCAACCTGTTGTTCTAATTGCTACTGTTGGGCGACCTTGTCTTGAACCTTCACTTTGAATACAAGTATAAACCTCAAGTACAGGTAGTTTTTTATTATAATCAGTAATACGACCTGGTTTTTTAGTTTCTTTTTCCATTATTATATTAATTTAATATGATTTATATATTGCTTTGATTTCTTGTTCTGACTTAGCTCCTGTGAAGCGATTTACTACTTGTCCATCTTTAAGTAAAATAGTTGTAGGTACACCACCAACTTGATATTGACTTACTAAATTCTTTTGTGAGTCAACATCTACTTTTTGTACGAATATTCCTGACATAGCTACCCTATCCATTATAGGTCCAAATGATTTACATGGTCCACACCATGTAGCTGAGAAGTATAAAAATTGTTTCATTTAAAATTCGTATTTTGAGTTTGATTTATATTGTTCAATTTGTTTATCATTACCTTTATAAAAGGCTGTATTTTTTTCATGTTCCCTAAATTCAACTTGAACTACTTTAACACGTCCATTAGTTTCTTTTTGAATAAAATTATTTAATTTATTATAAAAATATTCAGCAAAACGTTCTGCTCCAGTAGATGGTATAATGCGTAATTGTATAATACCATCTTCCCACATTTTTTTAAATTGTTCTAAATAAGGATCATCTTGTGATATAATTGTAGTATGATCAAGCATATAATCCATCCATGCTTTGGGATTCATACCATCAATAGTACCTTTAGCACGTTTCATACCTCCAAAATCCCAAACCCAGTTACGTTCATCAAGTTCACCTTCAAACCATACTTTTAAACTTACTCCATAACCATGAAGAAACTGACAATGAGTTCCATCGGCTTTCCATTGACGAAATACAGTTGAATATCCATCAAATATTTTTGTTGATCTAAAACTTCCCATAATTTTTATTTTAATATAATTAAATTTATTTATAAGGCCAAACTATTTGTAGTAAATACCCTTTAAATGGCGGTAACAACCATTTTCATCATCCATCCCATAACCAAACATCCATCTATTTTCATCAGGAGGTAAAGTTAATATGTTGATTTCATTTTTAAATTTGTCATTATATTTTTTAAGAGTAAAAATTCCTTCAACAGATTTTGCTCCTTTAAATTCATAATGAACTTTTAAATATTCATATGTTAAACCTGAGTCTAGAATATCATCTATTAAATAAACATGTTTATTTTCAACATCAACACGTGAATCTAATAACATTTTAAAACCAGTATTTTCTACTCCATCATATGATTTACAATTTACAAAATCACAAATAATATTCATGTTTTGTAATTCATGAATTAAGTCAACATAAAACATAAACCCACCCCTCATCACACCAATCATAACAAGTGGGTCTGTGTTATTATGTCTAGTCATAATCTTTTCAGCTATTTTTATAACACCAGCTCTAATTTGATAAGGGGTAAGTAAAATGTTCATACTAATTCTTCATAAATACCGATACATTCACTAACTATTAATGTAATAGCAGCTACTTCAATATCAAAAAATAAAAAAGCATATCCTAATAAACGGATAGCGGACTTAATAAAACTAATTTGTTGGTGTTTTTTTGGATCTGGATGTTTCATAATTCTATAATTTCTGTACCTGGATTGTTTTGTAAAACCCAAGTTGTGTTTTCTTTATATAAAGGTTTAGCTTCATTCCAATCTTGTGACCAAACAAGAGAACCATATATCATACCAACATATGCTTCTTCTTGTTTGTTTACAATAATATATTCTTTAGGTTTAAATATTTTCCTTTTGATTTTTTTCATAATCTTCTAAAACTGAAGAGACATAAGTTGTAACATATTCCCAAGTTACAGGACCATATTCATCAGCATAGTTAACAGGATCTTTAAGACCTAATTTCATAAATGCTTCAACACGCTCAACAGAAGATGCTGATTTATAATCACTAAACCATTCAGATGAAGGATTTCCATAATTATCAAATACAATATGAATCATTGGTTTATAAGATGTATTTGTATTCCTATATACTTTATCAAATTTTAAATGTAAAAAATCACAACATTTCTTACCATCATTTAAAATTCCAGCCTTATCAATATCTAAATAAGGAGTATAATACTTAACACAATCAGCATTCCAATTACCAGCTATAAAAGCCTCATAATCAATGTCACGAAATTCCTGACGACAATCAGGATAAATGGAATGATCTCCAGCATGAATACCCATAGCAATTTTAACATCTGTTTGTTTTTCGTTAGCTATACTTAACGCTACTGCTTGAATAATTGAACTAAAAATTTTATTACGATTTGGAACTACTGTATCTTTCATGTTAGCTTCAGCATAATGTCCTTCAGGAACTTCAGCTCCACCTGTTATAAGTGATGAATTAAGAAGTTGACTTAAACCATCAAGTTTAATTACTTGATATTTAACTTTTGGATAGTAATACTCATCTTCATAATGTGAATGAGAATTAATGTAGTTAATTAATGCTTGAGCACATTCAAGTTCAACTCGATGTTTTTGACCATAGTCAAAAGACAGTGCTGTCACTTCATAGCCATTGGCGAGTAGATGAAGTAACAATGTGGAGCTGTCCATACCTCCACTTAGTGACAATACTGCTTGTTTATTCATTTTATTAATATAATTATCTTTTATTATTTATCCAAATAAGTTTTAATATTTGTTCCAGCTGTTTGATCATACCATTGTTCTTTATCCATATCAAACCATCTATAAGGTAATGATGGATTATCTACCCAACCATGAGCACCATAATAAACAGCATCTTTTCTTAATAAATTAGCTCTATGAGATTTATGAAAATCATCATCACCAAACCAAGTAGGCATTACTATATCTTCAGTGATGATTTCTTTTTTCATAGTATTATTTTTACCTCTAGCCACCCAAACATCAATAGATACGTTTAAATAGTGCTTTAAAGCGGGTATATTGTCCCTAAACATTTTAGATATAGGATGGTTAATTCTTCCTTTAGAATACGGTTTACCTGTTAAAGTTGGTCTACCTTCTAAACCAGCAATTAATTGATAAGTTTCAACCCTTTGTTTTCCTAAACGTTTATTGTCTAGAGATTCAAGTGACTTTTTAAAGTCTGGATATGGTAAAAATACTTGCATTATTGAATAAAATTTTCTTTAAAATATTTAATGTTTTCTTTAGCTAACCAAATTTTTCCTCTATCAACACTATCCATAATATGGTCTATTTTTGTTTTTGGTTTATACATAATACCATCTTGATATTTTTGTCCTTCAAAAGCTAAAGTAATAGGATTTGATGTATCACATGTTTTAATTTCCGGAAAGTAAACATTTGGATAAAATTTAAATTCTGTAGCTAAATTACAACCCAACAAATGATAATGAACATTTTTACTTAAACGACCTATAGTTTGCATATATGTTATAAATTCAACTCTACCTAATGTTTTTCGTGAATCAAAATGTGGATGTGTTGAAAAATCATCATAAAATTGAGCTAAATGATTAAAACCAATATATTTAACTCCATCATCTATAAGTTTATCATGTAAATCTTCAGCTTCAAACATATCATTAGCTTGAATTACAACCATAATTTTTTCAGAGTCAACTTTATTTTTCCATTTTAAATAATTATCCCATGTTAAATCAGCATCATTCCAAGTATCTGGAGTGATAAATACATCTGGGTTGATTAGATTAATAGATTTTATAAGTTCTTTTTCAGTGTGGTTAACACCTTCAAATAAACCATTATCCATAATAATAAATGAATTATTTTGCTTTCTATATTCAAGCATAAAATTCAAATATTTTTCATTTTCTAATAAATGAGGCAAAATGTATTGATAGTCATTAAATTCTAAACTATCTTCTAACATTGCAAAAGGTACTTCATGTGCTACTTTCATATTATTGTTTTTTAGGTCTTCCACGTCTTTTAGGAGCTACTCTCCTTACATTATATTTTTTACTAGCGTAATTATAATAATCTTTTATAGTTTTTCCAAATGATAAAATTTCTTCTTCTATTTTTTCTTTATTAACTTCAAAATGATCATAGATAGCATTTATAAAATTATCCAGTCTATCTTTATCATCAACTTCAAAATCATGCATTAAACGCTCAAATTTACTTAATAATAAACCTCCACGTTTAGCTCTTTCAAATGGTTCTAAATTTGAATTATCATTATCATATTTTTCCCATAAAGCTGACTGAGCCATCCAAAAATAAGGTGATGGTTCAAAATCACCACTATTTATTCTTTTTTCAATATGGGTTGATTTGGGTAGTGGTTTTTGTACTTGATAATTTCTCCACCAACGAAATTGATTGTAATCAAGTTTTTTTAATTTTTTAAGATGTTTATCTATAACGTCTTTTGAATGCATAACCTATTTCTTATAATATAACAAAAAATATGAAAGAGGCCAAATTTCTTTGGCCTCTCTCAATATGCATGGGATGTAAGGGGCTTAAACAACTTCACAAGCACCACCTGCGCATGCTGCTTGATCTACTAAATTTGTGCTATCACTAATTTCAACAACATTTTTTAAATCAATATTATGAAGATTTTCTGATAATTTTTCAAATTCTTCTTTAGTAATTGTCTCAAATGGAGCTTGTTTATAACTTCCTAAATCTTCTGGTAAGCAAGACATAGCTGAGTATGAGTCTCTATTGTCCCACATCCATTTTCCTACTTCTTTCCATTCACCTGCTTTAATATTGATAGTACAAGATACATTATTATAATTTTCACCTTTTCTATGTCCTGGTCTTACCCATTCTAAGTTGAAACGTTTAACACGTTCTAATAAATCAAAAGTAGATTCAGATCTAGTTTTAGCACTTTCTGGAGCTGATTGAGGAACTGAAATTACAGCTTGTTGATTTGGTTTAAACAAATCATCTTCAAGTAATTCTGGATGGTATAATGATAAATAAGTATAAATAGCTTCATTTTTACCCACTCTAATACGACGAGTATAATAATCATCATGCCAAGCGTGAATACCACTTGAACAACCTAATACTAATGAACTTGTACCAGATGGTTTAACAGTTGTTACACGAGCTGCTTTATTAATACCAATTAAAGCTGCTACTCTAACATTTTCTTCTTTAGCAATTTTAGCTGCTGTTTTTAGATTTAATTTATCTAATTTTCCAGAAGCAATACCGGTAATACCAACACCTAATAAAGCATCACGTTCAGTTGTTTTTTTCCAAATATCTCTTAAATAATGGAAATCTGTATATGAAGCTTGTAATGTACCAATAAATGCTGCTGCTTTAGCTCTAGCATTAAAGTCATCTTGTGACTCAACATCAGTAGCGTTAATTTCACATAAATTACAGAATTGATAAGGTCTTAAAGCAATCTCAGCACATGGGTTAGTACCAAAATCTTTATCATTAGAGAATAAAAATCCTGGTTCACCAGCGTTACTAGCTTCTACTTTTTCCCATAAATTCATAAATTCATCTTCTGTAATTTTATGACGAATAATTACAGCTGAATTATTAGCTCTTCCACGTTGTGGATTTTCTTCCCACCAATTACCAAATTTACATGTTAACATGTCTTCATCATCAAAGTCAAATAATGAAATTAATGCTGCTCTACGAATACCACCTGACAATACAGCATCAGCTAAGTGACATAATATATCATGACATTCTAATGGTGTTAATTTTGAACCATTCTCTTTACGATCTAGAATTTTTTGTACTTGAAATAATACTTCTTTTAATGGTTCTGGTCCTGGTGCTTTTCCTCCAGCTGTAATTAAGTGGGCTCCTTTAGGTCTAATATCTCTAAAATCAAAACGTGGACGAGCACCACCTTTTAAATATGCTTTCATTAACATATGAACAGCATCTGCCCAACCTTCAATAGAGTCATTAATTAAATAACGTTTTTCACGAGTTGGAACTTTAATTTCAGGCAATTTATCAACATGGTGAGATTGTACTGAATAACCAACACCACACCCACTCAATAATAAAAACATTGCTTCAGAAAATGATCTAAAGTCATCAACTGGAAGAAATGAACAGTTAAAAATACGAGCATTATTAATTGATGCTGGTTTGCCTGCAAATTGGAGTGATCTCATAGATGGTAATACTTTTTTATCATATACCATTTGGTAAACTTCTTCAATTTCATTTTTTAAATGAGGAAATTTTTCTAAATGCATCTCCTTATTACGGTCAACAATTTCTTCCCAGGTCTCACGACGTGAAAGTTCACTTCTATGACGGGCATACTTCATGTGAACCGTGATTTTACTTAATATATCTTGTGTAGTATTCATAATCTAATTTTAGGTAAGTAATTCATTAATGTTTTTAACACATTTAATTTTCTTTTATTTTAATAATAATTTAAGGTAGTTTTTTGTCTAATAGATCAGATTCAACATAAAGTATAAAGTCTTTAGCTAACTTTCTATTAACACCTAAACAAAACTTATTCATAGTTTCTTTTAATAATTTTATAGAAACTTTATCTTTTGGAGATTCATTTATAACTGTTTTATATGTCTCAAAAACTTCACGAAGTTTAACAGCTTCAACCTCATTATAATCACCATATGAGTAGTAATCATCTAGATAACTCTCAATATAATTGTGGATTGTATTTTTATTTAATAACATTTTGTATGTTTTTAATTTCGTTTAAAATAAATTTATATAATTTATCAAATGATTCTTTAAGTTTTTTTAATAAAGCTGATTTTTGTTGACCAATTCTTAATCCTTTAAATGGAACTAATACATTTTTCATCTCAGGTTCTAAATATTTTCTATAATCATTTCCTGCTAAAAAAATAAATTGATCTTTATCTAAATTATATCCTTTAGATTGAAGTTGTTTTAAAACTTGATCAGACCAATCTTTTTTAGAATCAGCATCAAAATCTTTTAAAGTTTTATCATATGGAGCTATTTTTTTCTTTAATGGTAATAAATAATGTTTAGCAGACAAAATATAAATATTATCATCATTTGTTAATTTTTTAGCATATGCTAAATTTTTCTTGAATAAATCAGATACATACAATTCCTCAGCAGGAGCTGGTTTATTTAATTTTGTTGCTACACATGCTACTAATACAACTTTTGCCATAGAGTCTGATATAAATATTAGGCAGATTGGTTATTATTATTAAGTTCAAAAAACTTTTGACTAAGTATTTTTCTATCCAACTCATCAAAATCAACATCTGCTTGTTTACCAGATATTTTAATCTCAGCATCACTCATAATAGAATCATCAACATTTATATGACCTGTAGATGTATCAATTTTAGCATAAAATGTTAAACCATCCATACCATATCTGTTTTTCATAATATGGAATCTACCAGTACCATTTACTTTATCTTGACGTTTGCGAGATAATGAAACAGCAAAATCAGTAATCATAATTTTATCATATGAACCTGCTGCTTTATCACCTTCAATAATATCATCATTAGCACCTGATCTATTAACTTGAGAAACAGACCAAATTGGAACACTTAATTCTCTAGCTAATCCTTTAGTAGCAATATAAACATCATCAATTTCATCTTTTCGTTCTCTTGAATTACGTTTTGACCTTAATAAATCCACATAATCAATAATAATTAAATCAGGAGCTATATCCATATCTTTTAATTTTTGAACATGTGATTCAATTGTTTGAATTGTAGCTTTACCTGTTGGAAATTCTTTAATAATTAATTTAGCATCTAATTTTTCAATAGCTTCTTCAACTTCTTTTCTATGGTTATCAATTACATTAACAGGTATTCCTGTAAAATAAGCATCATAACGTTTTCCAATATATCCTTCAGATAATTCTAAAGTATAATGAACAACATTATAACCTAATTTAACAGCTTCACCACCTAAAGCAACTAATGACCAAGATTTACCACCACCTGGGTTTCCAAATATCAATCCAAAGTCACCATTACCTAAACCACCCATTAATAATTCATTAAATACTGGCCAAGGTGTAGGTACATTATTACGAATTTCATTCCTATATCTTGATTCTACATCTTTATTATATTCATGACCAATATTTTTTTCTTGACCAGCTTTTAAAGCACTATCAATTAATCTTCTAATATCATCATACATTCCTGAATTTAATAATTCAACTGATGATACTAAAGCTTGTTTTAATTGTTGGTTTTTACAAAAAGTGCTAAATTCTTCTTCAACATACTTTAAATCATTTGATGCTGATTTAAATGCTTCTTTTAATTGTTCAACAACAGCTGTTTTTAAAACATCATTTTCAATTTTTTTAACCTCAATCTGAAGTGCTTCTAAAGTAGGTGAAGTATTATATTTGTCAAAATACTTCATTGTTTGTGTGACAATCCATTGCATAGGTTGATTGTCAAAATACTCAGAGCTAATAGTGTCTCTAATATTGAGTATAAATGTTTTATTTGTTAACAGTAGGTGAATAACCTTTAACTGGAAAGGCAGACCATACTGTGATAATTTATTGAAACTGTTTACCATAACTTTTATTTTAATATAACTATTTTTTCTTGGAAGTACAAAGATAAGTAAAAATACTTACTAACCAATTTTCTACATTAGGAATTGAATTACCTAAATTATCTTCATAATACATGTCTAAAAATTCTTTTTTATTTAAACTACTATTTGGATTATCTAGTATATTGTCTAATTCTTCAATCATTTTTTCTGATAAAGTAGGATTTGATAAATCCATTAATTGTTTATTTATATTTAGTTGTTGTCTAAAATTATAAACATTTCCATATAATGATCCTTTTTCCTTAGAAGATTCATTCAGACTTTTTTCAATTATATCATCTAAATCAAGTTTATTTACTTCTGTTATTTCTGGGAAGAATTTTATTAATTTTTTAGGTCCTAATCCTTTAACACCAGGTACATTATCAGATGAATCACCTAATAATACTTTCATGTTTAAGAAATTTTGAGGCCAAATACCAAATTCTTCTTTAACTGTTTTAGGAGTATAAAATTGTTTTTTAATAGGTGAATAAACTGTTACTCTATCACTCACTAATTGTAGAAAGTCTTTATCTGATGACATTATAGTCACATCTCCATTGAATTTACCCGCCATATAACCCATTATATCATCGGCTTCTAAACGGTCCATAATTGCCATATCAACAGGAAGACATTGTAAATAATACATTAATCTTCGCATTTGGTTAACTATAGATTCACTTTCTTCATTTTGATCTTCAAATCCTTCCCAATTTGTTATTCTAGATAAATGTCTGTTTCCTTTATACTCATTGTATAAATTTTTCTTATTAACAGTTGAACCAGGTCCATCAAAAACTAAAATTACTCTTGTTGGATTGATATGTCTAATAGCAAAACCAATAGATTTTAAATAACCAGTTAAACCTCCAATATGATGTCCTTGAGGATTTATATGATTAATCATAGCAAAGCTTCTCAAAAACGTATTCATTGAGTCAATTAGGAGGACTTTTGGTTTTAAGTCCTCCTTAGTTGCTGCTTTTATATTGTCTAGTATAGATTTAAAATCTTTATTCATTTGTGTTATCAAAAATGTCCCTTACATCTTCTGATACTTCATGTTCTTCAATAATATCAAAGTCAGAGCTTCCTAAAACTTGTAACCATTCATGTGAGTGTTCTTTTTTATACTCATTAATAGCTTTAGGATCTTCTTCAATAAAACCATGAGGTGTCATAATAACTCTACCCATTGTAGTAACACCATTAATGTGATTTTTATCAATAGCTACTTTAGTACGTTTAGCAAACTCAACATCTTTACCATTTTTAGTAGCTTTAATTTTAGATGTACCTGAATTAGTAATATTACCAAATGTTACAACCAATGTGGAATCAAAAAACATAGTATTACCACCTTTGTTTTTCATTTTAGGCATTTCCATTGGTGATGCTGGTTTGTCAACCCAAATTTTATTAATACAAACTAATGAGTTGGTATTAGGTGATGATTCTTTTCTTGATAATAAAATACGTTGATTAACATTATTACCAAATTGAGTACTCATTGCACCAGCATTCCATTCATTATTATTTTTATTTGATTTAACAGACATTTCACATGGTACAGATCCAATTGAATCCCATAAGAAACATAAATCATAAGGCAAATTACCTTTTTTCTGCTCATCTAATAAATCAAGAATAAATTCTGCTACATCTTCAACTGTATTTAATTTACCTCTATCTATATAGATAAAAAATCCATTGTAATCAACTACCTCACCTGTATCTTTATCAGCTACTTCATTAACTTGTAATCCCATCATCTTAGCGTGATCCCAAGACCATTTCATCTCAGTAATAATAAACACTGGTAGAATACCCATTTTTTGGGCATTAACAGCTATCTCAAGCAAAGCTGTAGTTTTACCGGTATCCGAATGGCCACGTAACAATGTTATGTGACCATGTGGGATACCAGGTAATGTTACAATTTCTTGAAAGGCTGGAGATAGTGGAATCCATTTTTGCTCTTTAAATTTAATACTATTAGAGCTAAGAAATTTTGATTTCTTAAAAGAATCTAAGCTAAAGGTACCTTTAACAGTACCTGAAACTGTTTCACTAACTGAATTTCCACTTTTTTTAGCCATGTGGATTAGTCGTTAAAAAGTGAATCAAACTCGTCCTCATCAAAATTACTCTTTTTCTTTGGAGCAGGAGCTGAGAAATTTGCTTTTGATGTTTCTTCAACAAATGGACTAGATGTTTCATCTTCTGAAGTTACTGTAGTTTCTTCAACTTCATCTTCAGGATTTAACCAAGCCATCAAAATGTTTTTCATCTCATCAAAATCATACTTTTTGTAAAGACCTAAAACATCAGGTTGTTCACTTAACCACTCTTTAACTTGAGAATTGTTCTCACTTACTGGTGTTTGTTTAGTACGAACACGAACAGTTGATTTGTTGTATTTAGTACCAGTAACTTCAGGACCAACAGTATCAACAGTCAAATCACGACCATCAACAATTGCTGTGTAGTCCCCAATATCTTCATCTTCAGCCATACTAAGAAGTTCAAGATACATTTCTTTACCAAATTCCCACAAACGAACACCTTTTTCTTCTTCTCCACGAACAATTACTGGAACAAATACTCGCATTTTTGGCTCAATTTTTTTAGCCAATTTCCAGTTTTCTTTGTCACTAGTTTTACGGAGTTGAGATACAAACTCAATAATAGGATCTTTTTCACCCCAGTTGCTTAAAGCAACCATAGAGCGATTTCCTACTCCATAATGGAAAAGAACTTCTTTAAATGGGTTTGATTTATCGAATTTTGAAGGAACAATTCGAACAACCTGTTTTCCTACAGATGGTTTCCAGAAGTACTTTGATCGGTCTTCTTTGTTACCACCAGATTTTTTGTTTTGCAGCGATTGCAAACGATTTTTAATTGCATTTAAATCCATACTCATATATTGTAACTTTTTTATTTGATACAAATATAATGAGAAATTTTTAAAATGCCAAACTTAAAGAGAAATTATTTTAAAGATTTTTGTTTGAATTTTTCTTAACTCATTATTTTGAGTTAAAAGAATCATATTTTGATAATCAGGCCAGTTTATTTTATAATATGGATCCATTAACCCACCATTTAAACTTCTTATTAAAGCATTTAAAGCATTAATAGTATACAATGTATTAGTTTCTTTTTTACGATGTACTAGAATAGTATTATTAAATACTTGATTATCAAAATTAACTGAGTCAATATTGTATGTACAAATATATTCATCTGTTTGTTTTGATTCTAAAACAAATATTTTATCATATAGTATTTTATATTGACCTGTTATAGTAGAGATAGTTTCATTTAGATCTTCTCTTTGAATAAAGGTACAAAACAGTTTATTAGTCACGATTTCATCAATTGGTCGACTGATAAATATGTTATCAATCTTTGAAACCGTAATTTTTTCCATACTGAAATTTTGTTTTAAAACCATTTTTTTCTATAATTAATTTAATATCAATCAAACACTGCTTACTATCATTTTTAGAAAAATCAAATAATATTGAATCATATGTGTATAGTATAATTTTAGTTTGTTTATTTTCTAAATATTTAAATAAATCTGTTAAAATTTTAACATTATTTTCTGTTTCTTTACTTTGAATTAAGTAATTAAATAATTTTTGTGGTGAAGGACTATCAATATTATTTTTAGTTAATCTACGATTTCCTCCTATTAAAACAAAACCTCCATAATTAAAATCATCCCATAGTTTATCAATAAGTGTTATTATATTTTTAAAATAAGGTTTATCTCTTAATTCTGGTTTGATACCACCATATAAATTCTGGAATGTTATTTCTTTAGCTTCTTGTTCATTAACATCCATTATTTCAGCTAAATGTTGATATGGTTTATCTCCTAAATCATAATTAATTAATTTAGCTATAATACTTGGATGATAAGCAGAAAAATCAAATTCAACTAAAACATCATTAGAAGGTACAAAAGATTGTCTAGCTCCATTTTCTTTAGGTAAAGCTGCGAAATTAATATTATTAAATGCATTACTAGGTCTTGTAGTAACATTATATAAATTAAATTTAGTATGGATTTTATTTTTAGTTATAGAAAACTCATCATGGTTTGTTTCAAAATAGTTTTTAAACTTTGATGGTGATATTTTTATACCATTTTCTTCTATAGTTTTAAATACACCTGTATATTCATAATCAAAATAATGATCAATTTCATTATCTAAATAATTTTCAATTAATGGGTAAATTAATTCCCATTTTTCATAATGTTTTGAAATTGAAATTAAAGAATTAACATTATTCCTAAAATAATGTTGTCTATAGAAATAATTGTGAGTAACTGTGTTAAATTCATGAGATTTAATTGCATCTTTTCCATTATTTAATATTTTAAAATTAACATCTGTACATACTATACTATCAGGTAAAAAATAATCATGAGATTTTTTATCAAGTACATGAATTATTCTATGTTTTTTAATAAAATCTAATACTAAATTCCAATCTAAATTAAAAGACTCTGTATGATTGATAGGTAAAATATAACCTTTTGTTTTAGAGCATCTATAATACACACAACTTATACCTGTTAATTTTGGATGGTATAAATCATTACTAGGTATAATATTTACAAAACAGCTGTCATAACAACTATGTTTTTTAAGAAATTCAAGCTGTTCAGGTGTTTCAATTATATAATGCATTTAGCTAATTATAACAAAAAATGTTATAAAAGCCAAACTTAAGATTCTATTATAGCGCCTTCTAATAAATTTGGTAAAAATAAACTTATACCAGGACATGTTTTTTCAGCTTCTTTTAAAGATCTTTGATTTGAATCATATACTCCTGGTTTTATTAAAATATTATTTTTATATTGATCATGAACTGGTCCTTTGATTCTCCATAATAATGAAACTAAAGTTAACATTATAGAATGATATTGTGTAGGATTCGTCACAATATTTTTAAAAGTAGCTTGATTTGTCTCAATAAATTTTGGTTTAGAAGCAGCATTATATTTTACAAAATAACGAGGTAAATAACCAATAGTATAATTTTCTAAAGTTGGAGTAAAATTATGAGATGGAACTGGTTTAGCATTGGCTCCTAAAAGGTTAGGAGTTTTTGTAAGTTTATTATAATATAATGTTTGAGCTTGTGTACTAGAATTATTATCTTCTATAGATGAAGGAATAATGTTTATTAATTGAATAGATCCACTATTATGTTCTTTACCAGACCATATTCTATTAGAAGTATCTTTATGGTAATAACCAATATATATATTCCTATTAGGAGTTTGATATTCATTTCCTCCTGTATAATAATATGTGTCTAATATTTGTCCTTTAGGTATATACATTATTATGGTCGTTTATTTACCGCTGGGTTAGCTCTAACTGTTGATCTTTGGAATGTATTAATAACTTGTTTTCCATAATTATTTGGACCATTATATAAACCAACAACTTTATTACTAGCAAAAGCGTCAGCAACATCAGGTAACCAATCATGATATCTAAATAAAGGATATATTAATTTATTAAAATATTTTTCTTTAGCTTCAACTGCTGGCATTTGATCATAAGATGATTTTAAAACAGGCATAGCTGGGGAAATTGTTGAATATCTTCCTTGTAAGTTTACTAAATAAGTATCTATATTCTTTTTAAGTATATTTGGATCTAAATTATAAACTAAATAGCTATTATTACCTGGTATAGCTTCATCAGAATCAAAAATATTCTTTTGTATAACACCTTGAATAACTGTACCTCCAGAGTCAGTAAAACCTCCAGGACTTAATAAAGTTTTTAAAGGACCAGTACCTCTATTACTAAAGTTTCCTGTACCTAAGTCTTCTTTAACATAACCTATATACAAGTCTGGTCTATATACTGAACCAGTCCAGTTATTAGGAAAACTAGCTAAACTATAATCAGAAATTTCTGATTCATATTTATCTAATAATTCACTAAATTTAATAGAATTAGAATCTAAAGCACTTATAGGTTTATTTAATTCAGCTGCAGATGAATTATTTCTAGTTGTTGTTACCCAATTTTGAGCAAATTCATTATATCCATATCCATCAGCAAATGTACCTGCAGGACCTGAACTACCTTTCACTGGGTATTGGTTATAATTTACTCCAAAATATCCTAAGTTATTATTATAGTTACTATTAAAACCATCAACATTTTCACCAAATTGAGAATTAGGATCAGTTGCTAATACTAATCTTTCAAAAGATTGAAATCTGTATGTTTTACCTGGAGCTGAAGTAGCTGGCATAACATCTGATGTTGTATTTTCTAAGCTTTGAAATGCTGGGGTTTTTCCTTCTGTGAGATTTATTTTTAATCCTACACCATCAGCTGGCATATCACAAAACATATACATCATCATAACTTGAATTGACTGATAATATATATAATCTCTTAATATAGCATAATTTAATGCTTCAGAAGCAGCTTGTTCAAATTCAGCTTGAGCTCTTTCTTTTCTAGCTTTTATTAAAGCGTCATTTAAAATACTCACATTCTTATCAATAGATCCATTAACATCATCTAATAAACAAATTTGTGTCCTTAATGTTGTTGTCCAATCATTTTTTATTAAATTATGACTAATTCCTGTAATTATAAATCCTAAATTTTTATTAAAATAGTCTTTAGGTAATATATTTTTATTTACAGTAAAAATCTGTCCTATAACAAATCCTCCCATACCATCTAAAACTATTTCTAACTGAAAGGGTATTAAAGCTTTAAAATTTATATTTGGATTAAATTGTAATAAAATAGATCTTAAAGTAGAAGATGCTGAAGCTGGGTTTGGAGCTGTTGGTATTTCATATTTACCAATATTTCCTATTTCACTCCCAACTACAAAGTCTTTTATGTAAGTTGTTAACAAAAATAATTTATTATATAAATGTGATGTGTTATTTTTAATAGCTGTAGGACTATTGCTATCATTTGGATCTTGAGAATTTGGAAATTTATTTGGAACTAATCTATCTTTTAAACCAGCATTAAAAATAGTTTGACTAGATGAATATATATCTCCCAAATTACCTTTATTTTGGGCTCCTATAGCTATAATAGTAGATTGTTCTTGGAATATTTTAGAAGTTATATTAACATCTCTACAAATACTTTTTAAACCTATTAAATCAAATTGAAATTTACTATTAATTCTAGCTTTAGAAGGTTCTTCAATATAATATAAATCACCAAGTTTTATAATATTATTATTAGTAAACACTGAGAAGTTATTTAATCCACCTAAAGCTGTTGATATACCATTTAATACATTTTGAACATAACTTAAAACATCAACTCCATCATCATTAGTTGAAGAGTTCATTTGTTTAAAAGTTTTTAATAAAAAATCAAGATTAATAAATATGTTAGACATGTTTCCATATTTATTAGTTTTATCATAAAAATTACCTATATTAGCTATATCTAAATTATTTTTTAATAATTTTGATCTTACACCATCATTTCCACTTAAAGCATATGATGGATAGAAAAAAGCTAATTCTGGGAAAGCTTCAGAATTATCAACATAACATATCCCTGGGTTGATTGATATTGAATCAGGGGCTGCTAAACAATATGTTGTATCAATTCCATTAATATCAAAATAAACATATTTTCCATTTTTATCTGTTTTTAATAGAAAAAATGAATCCATTATAGCTAACCATACTTTAAAAGAAATATATTCATTATAGACATTTGTAAATTCTGGGTTATCACCATCTTCATGTTGTTTGACATAAGGTTGGTTGTCTAAATTAGGTGTAAATGCTTCATTGAAAATAGCAGCATGGCCTCTACTTTGAAATTTTTTACCTATATAATTAATATCTAAAAGTGTATCTTTTAAATTAACATCTTTATATTCACCCTCATTATCAAAATCTCTAGGATTACTTATAGCTTTAAGACTTAATAAAACTTTTTCATAATCAGTATATTGATAAGGTCTAGTGACACCAGAAGATGTATATAATGGTGGATTTTCTTCAGTACCATTATTAGAATTTGATGATACTTTTAAAGATGATATTACTTCTCCAATTGATATTAAGGTAGTTGTACATTCAAAACCACCATTATCTAACATTGTCCAGTTAAAATTTTTAACATACCCTAATAAAGCGTCATAATTACATTTAGAGTCTTTAATTTTATTATCAATTAAACTATAAACATTATCAATAGTAAGATTAGGATCAAAAGCATCAATAAAAGGAGTATTAAAATTATTTATTGTTAAATTATTAACATTAACTGGAGTTTTAGGTTTAGCTACATTTTGTAATGTGTTAAAAGTTTGATCATTATAATTAATATATTTAGACCAACCCCATTCTAATAATACAGAATAACCTGGTCTCATAAATAATATTTCTAATTCTTCTAATTGATGTCTATCCCAACAATAAAATTTAACAGTGGCTTCTCTTAAAGATCCATAAGCACTTTTAGTATCAACTTGAACACTAGAAATACCGGGCATAGGTCTAACACCATAAGGTTGTTGAAGTCTACCAAGATTTTCTGAGTTTGAATATCCTATATCACCACCGTAAGATCCTCCAACTGTATTAATATTATATCTTAATGATTCTTTATTACCTTTTCTAAGTAAAGTTCCACCCTGTAAAATATATTTTTTAGCTAAACTATTACCTGTATATTTTTGATCTTTTTTAATATTAATTGTATTATCATAGTCAACAGTTATATTTTCATAACTATCATAATCAACCATTGATGTCATTCTAACCCATGAATTTTTAGTTTGATAACCTATAAAAGTTCCATTGTTTAAATATCCATCTCTATTATCTTGAGATATAATTTCTTGTCTAGCCCTAAGTTGAGCTATAACTTCAGGTTTTAATGTATCTTTAAATATTGACATAACTTTATTTTTAAGAATTTATTCTTTCATATTCATCTAATATAGCATTTATATCAGTAGGAATTCTAAATTGTATACCTAAATTAGGATACAATGAATCTTTATTTGTGTTTGGATTAGCTATTTGTAATACCCACCATAATGTAGAATCTCCATAAAATTGATAAGCTAAATTATCTAGTCTATCACCTCTCATAGTGATAATATATAAATCATCATCAGATAAAGGTATATCAGGATATCTTGTTGTTGTATAATATCTCTTACCTCTATTTGTTTTTAATTGCTGTATATCTTGATAACGATTCAATTGTTGGTTAATTTCTATTTATTGGTAAATATTTATTACTTTGTACCTTTTTATTATCTATAGTTTTATCTATAGCTCCATATTGGTAAGCTTTAATATCAGGAGTAATAAATGGAGCTGTGTAATTTCCAATAGTATTTCTTCTTGGTAAGAAAGTATGAATTGGTTTAAATGTAAGACCTACTTTTAAATATTTAGGTAATTCATATTGTTGATAATCAGTTGATAATGTATCATCTGGTTCATTAACAGCTATTTCCCAATTGTGGTCAAAAAAGTTAGATAAACGTAAAGACGTTATAACACCTGGTTGTCTATAAACATAATCACCTACTGTTAAATAATGGTAATTACCACGCATTAATAACTGACTACTATAATCAGGTGTTAATGAGGACATTAAATAATTTAGTTTATTATATAATGGAGCCATTTCTTGAGCAGTATGAGCATATATAATAAATGATAATGAAATATCTCTATCATAACCTTCATATATATAAAAAGGTTCACCTCTACCCATATATCTATATTCATTCCATTTAGCATCAAAATCATCATCCATACTTTCAATATAAGCTCTAAAAGCTAATACTTCATTATTTGCTACACCTGGTTTATCATTGTTATTTACTTCAATTCTAAATTTAATTATATCACGAGCAAAATAACCTGATAGTTTGTTTTTATCTTCTGCTTCTATTTGAAATAAACTAGCTGATTCAGCTGCTAATAATTTACCACCAACAGAAGCATTATAAAAAGTTTGTGCTGATGTTATTTTAATAGTATTAATAGAATCTATTTTACCTGTATTATTTTGAAAACTATAACTTCCTTTAGATGGATCTAAAACTTTATATGATGGATTAACATTTGTTGATGTACCTAATCTATTTTCAATATTAAAATAAGGATATGTTGGAGCTTGGTAGGGAGAATTATCTTGATTAGCTCTAAAGTCTTGAAAATCAGAATTAAAATTAGATCCTGAAAATATACTTTTGGTAAGTCTTTGTTGGTTAAATTTAATATTATAATTAGATGTAAAATTAGATAGTTGTGTGTAACTAAAAAATTTATTTAATCTTTTATCAGTTGTAGCATCATTTAAAGGACCTGTGTTTCTTACTCTAGAAATCTCTGTTTTACCTAAACCATAAACAGAATCTGAACCACCAAATTGAGATCTTAAAAGATAATCATCTGGTTTAGAAGCCATTGTAGTAAAATATGTTACTAATCTATTAGCTTTAAAATCTTGAATACCATTAGTACCACTAAAAAGAGTCATGTTTTCAGCTGCTATACCTGATTCTCCTGTTTGATAATTACCAGCATATGATTTTTGTCCAGTAATTAATCCATTTTGATCAAAATGAAAACCAAATGGAGATGAAGCAGCATTAATTAAAACATCAAGAATATTATATTCTCTATTATATGTTCTTGGAGCAGTAGGTTTATTATCATTAGCTGTTCCAATTATTTCAAATTGAGGATTTGATCTTTGTAAACCTATTTGTTTTAATAAAAATAAAGGACCATCAATATTGTAGTAAGGTCCTCTTTGACCTATTTGAATATCACCTAAAAATTTAGCTAACCTGACCTCATCTCTAGCTATAGCTAAACCTGTATTTAATAAACCTCCTCTAATAAGATTATCTCCACCATATGGTTGAAATTGTAAATCTGGGTTAATACCTACTTGTACATAGGGTTGACCACTATATCCATATCCTGGAATATCACCATCATAAGGTATTGATTTTTGAGTAAAGTTCCCTAGTCCACCGTAATAATATGGAAATGAGTCTACACCGTTGGCTAAGTCACTTAAAAAAGGCATTAATATCTACCGTCAATAGGTCCTAAATCTTTATATGTATTTTGTCCATTAGCTTTTACACCACCAATAGCTGGGTAGAATGGTAAGCCTTCAAGACCATTAGGTAAAGAAATTGGATCTTTAGAAGGTCCTGCTGTGTAAGGAGTAAATGGAATTTGATTTGAAATTCTACCTGAGATTAAATCTTGTGATAGTAATAAAGCCCCACCATTAGAAGCTAAAGCTTGAATTGGAGAAGTTGTTCTTTGACCTTCGTTTTCAAAAGAAAGACCTGGGGCTCCTTGTAAGCTTAAATTTTTTGGGGTTGGTCCGGTTAATTGATCAATGATTGGCATGGTTATATTTTGTTATAAATATGTTTATCTGTAAATTTTTGGTGTAGCTTGTGCTATATTAGTATTTAAGTTTCTTGTTTCACCACTACCATAAACTATTTTATTCTCTACTTGGATTGGTTGAAGATTTTTTTCTCTAAGAGCTTCTTTAATTTCATCTAATTTTTTTATTTGTTCAGAACCATTACTACTATTCATATTAGCAGTATTTATTCCACCACCTGATGGGGCACCAACTGATAATCCACCTCCTCCTCCTCCACCTTCTATATCAGGCATATAAGAAGACATAAGAGCTACAGCTCCAATAGCACCAGCAACACCAACAGCAGCCGCTGCTGGATTAGCTAAAAATCCACTAAAAGCAGAAGCTACAGCTTTTGATTTTTCAGCAGCGGCAGCCGCTTTAGCTAATCTAATAAAAGTAACTGTACCTTGTATAGCTTTTGTAATACCAGAAGCTAATTGAAAACCTATTATAGCTGTTAAACCATAAAAAATTGTTTTTAAGGCTGTAGCGTTAGTTAATAAATTTGTAAGACCATGCAAAAATGCTCCTAAAGGTCCTTCTACAATTTTAGATAAGGTTTGTTTAAATGAATCTAATAAAGCATTAAATTTTTCTTGTAATGATAGTGACTGGTATTGGGCAACTAATTGTTTACCATTTTCAGTATTAGCTACTTGAGCAAAAAATGCTTTTTGAGCATTAACATCTTTTATTTGATCAGCTTGAGCTTTAAATTGTTCAAATGTTCCAAATCCAGTTTCTTGTAATAATTTTTGTTGTTTTAAAGCATTAGCCATTTCATCAGCTGTTAATCCAACAGAATCAGCTAATGCTCTTTGTTGAATAACATTTAAATCTTGAAAAGCAGCTAATCCACCAGTTTGTTGAATTAATTCAGCTGCTGCTGCCGCACTATCACCTTGTAAAGCTAAAGCTCTAGCTTTTTCAAAATTTAATTGTTTGCCTAAAAGTAATTCTGCTTTTAACTCATTTTCAATAGATGATTCAAAATTTAATAATGAGTCAGTTATTTTAGTAGTATCAGATAAAGTTAAACCTAATTTTTGAGCTTGTATAACAGCTTGAGCCAATAATTTAGGATTGTTTTTATATTGAGCCGCTAATTGACCAGATACTTTAGCCACTTCAGAAAGTACTTTTCTAAAGTTAAGCATAATACCTGTTTCTTGTCTTAATTGAACAACTTGATCTGCTATATCAGTTGTGACTTGATCAGTTGATTTTTCATTTAATAAACCTAATTTTAATAAATTAGCTGCTTCAGCATTTTGTAAACCTAATTGTTTTGTTAAAAATATTTGATCAAATACTTGTTTATCTGTGAATACAGTTCCTGTACCTAATGATTCATTTAACTGGTTATTAGCTTCAATTGAGTTTTTTATAGTAGCTAAAGAAGCATTTAAATTTGAATTTAAATTTGAAGCATTAAATTGTAAAGCTTGGAAAACATCTGTGACTTTAGTAGCTTGTTCTCTAGATATACCTAAATTTCTACCAAAATCAGTTGTGATTTGGTCTAAATCAAATAAAGCTTTAATTATACCAGCTAATGAAGCAGCTGTTATAAACTCATTAACTTTTAAAGTTCCACCAATTTCTTTTAATTTTTCTTTTTGTTTGTCAGTTACTTTTAATTGTTCTTTAAGATATTCAAGATAGTCTTTATTTACATCATTATTAGCTTGAGCAAATTTTAATTTAGATTTTAAGTTTTGAACTAAGTTTTTATCAACTTCTTTTTGTTGTAAAGCAGCTATTAATTGAGCAGCTAAAGCTGCTTCCTGTTTACCATAAGCTCTAGCTATAACTTCTTGATCTCTTGTTATTATATCTGTTAGATCAGATACTTTTTTCTCTTCATCAGTTATAGTTTGTTTTTTAGCTGCTATTTCAGATATTAATCTAGTTTGATCAGCTATAGCACTAGTATCACCTTGGTTAATTCTTCTATTAGCTTCAGTTAAAGCTACTTCTTTTTGTCTTAATTCTGTTAATCGAGCTGATAGTTTTTCTTTGGCTTTAAAACCTTGAATAATTTTATCTTCTAAAGCAGCACCTCTAGCTGTGGCTGATAGATCATTTGTTAGATTGGTTACTTTTTGTTTTGTTTTTAGTAAATCTTCTTCAGCTTCTCTTAATTTATCAGCTAATATAAATTGGTTACCACCTTCTTTGTTAATTTCTTTTATAGTAGCTAATTGTTCTTTTAAAGATTCTTGAACTTTTTGAGCTTGATCATAAACAGACTGTATTAAATTTACCTGAGTTTGATAGTCAGTATTAGCCTGATTAATTTGGTTTTGGGTTGGTGGATTATTTGGTGGATTACCTGTAGCCATTTATGTATAAATATTAAAGGCGTCTATTTTTTAGACGCCCTTGTTGTTATATCGGGTTGAAATACTGGATTTTTTGTTGGTAGGGTTAGTTTTTGGTTTTTACCATTTGCTTTATCATATTCTTCTTGTTGTTTTTCATTGAATTCATTTATTTTTCTTATATGAAATCTTCTAGTTGTGATAGGCATATCATATACTTCACTCCATAAAAAACCACCACCTCCATGATAAACTAAATCATGGACTTCAGTCATATAAACAGCTTTATACTCCGGAGTCAGGCCAAAAAAAGCTAGTACCCATAGGTAATGTGATGCCCTCCACAACACCACCTTTTGAATCTATATAACTAAAATTTAAATCTAGATCAGGAGTGATTTTAGCTATATATTCACGTAAGAAACGCGCGTCTTTAACCATCATATTATCTACAAACGTTCTGATGTCATCTTGTTCTTTACTACCATTAACAGATGTTATAGTGTGTTTTAAACGTGTTGTTATATCATATGAACCATTAGGATTAACTTTAGTTAAACCTTTAATTTCTTGGTCAATTTTTTTCTCATCAGCATGAGTTAATAACTTAAAAGTAATAGTTACTTTAGATATAGGTAAATTTAAAGCGAATTCATTTTTACCTTTTGAAAATAATGATTCATCAACTGGTTTAGAATCAAAACTAGTTAAATCAACTGATGTTCTAATTTTTTGTCCGTAATCATCCATTATTTCAAAGTCATAATCTTTACCATAACCTAAAATACGTGAAGCAATTAATAAAGCATTTTTATCTCCAATTAATAATTCATTATAATCAATTTCTGATACAATCATAGACTGTAACAATTTATCAATTACAACACCTTGTCTGATAAAGTTCATATTAGTTAAAATGTCTTCTTCACGAGCAGACATGTACTTCATTTCAACTTTACCACTAGATAATGGAGATGATTCTGGATAAGGTAAACCTTTTGATGGAAGTTCTACAACTTCTGTTGGAAACTTAAATTTATTTTCTGACATAACAAATGTATTTGTATATAAATATATAAAAGAATAATTATTTTAACACTTTTTTAATCTCTTCTATAACATAATTTATAGAAGTTGGATGTTCTGATTTAGAACTTAAAACTTGTTCAGCTGGATTTTCTATGTTAAATATTCTATAACATGGAAATTCATGATATGGAGGGGTAAAGTCAGAAATTAAAAATACTTCTGTGTCACAAGCCCATGCTAACCATGATAATCCTGTTGAAGATCCAATATGATATTCTGAAGTGGCTATTTCTATGGCTCTTTGATCTAAAGATATATCACCTGTTTTATCTGTTATATTTTTTAATTGAGTTGGTTCCTTTGATATAACAACTACTTCATATCCTTTTTCAACAAATAAATCTACAATTTGTTGCCATTCTTCTGTTGTACCCCAATCTTTATCTTTACCTGAAGTAAATTCACTTAATGTAATTTTCTTTTGTTTTGGAGAATCGGGCATACCAATATTAGGTCTAATTACTTTATATTCTAAGCCTAAAATATCAGTAGCTACTTTTTGTAATGGTTTATTTAAATGATTTGAAGGAGCATATATTGTATTAATATCAGATTGAGTACCAACATAATATTGAGAGTAAACATTCCAAATTTTAATATTTGGTTTTACAAACATTATTTCTTGATAAGCATTAATAAATAACTCATTATAAAAAGTAGAAACTATTAACTTACATTCATGTTTTTTTCTAAATTCTTCAAAATATGGTATCCAAGCTAATGTGTCACCTATTCCCCAAGAATCACACTTTATAAATACAACCTTATCTTTAGCGTTAAATTCACTATAATCAATTATATTTCCGTTTTGATCATTTATAAGTATTTTCCATTCAGTAAACCATTGTCTATTTCCTGTTAAAGGTTTATCAGGTAAAATTTCTGTTTTACTAATTAATTTTTCATTATCATAAAATGATACTGTGTAAGTTTGAGTTAATTCTTCCTTAGATTCTGGGAAGAAATAAATTAAAGGTCCTCCAACTGTAACTGGTAATTCTGTTACATAACTAATTTTTGTTTTCATAATATTAAGGGGCTAGCATTACTTGTTTCCAGGTTATTCCATTAAAGAAATATAATGATCCTGTTGTAGATAATTGTAGATTAATAACTTGACCGTTTAAAGAATCACCTGGGGAAGGTAATGATCCTGTAGGAGTTATAACTACTGATCCTGATGTAGCTAAATCTCCATATGAGAATACACTACCATAAACTGTTTGAACACCTGTTTCAACATCAAATGATGAACCGGCTAATATTTCATTTTCTTCTGGCATATTTTTGTTTTATTATAATTATTTGGCTACCCATACTAAACCAGCACTTCCTGATGGTTGAACCATATAAGGTCCTTCTGGGATTGTTGTTGTTATAGGAATAGTGAATATTAATCCTCCTAGTTTTCTTGTTATAAAAGATGTTTGTGTCACACTTCCTGTTTGATAAACTTCTAAACCACGATGTTTAATTAAAGCTATTTTTTGGGCATATGTCATCACTGGCATCCTAAATCCACCTGCTGTTGAATCAACATGTAATGCTATTGAAGTAGCTGGAGTTGTGTTAATACCTACTTGGCTTCCAGATACTACAAATGAATTAGATCTAGCATTATTAGCTGTACCATTACCAACAATGAATTGAGCATTATTTAGTAATGAACTAGTAGCATTAAATTTACCTACTATAGTTTGATAATCACCTTTAGCTACAGTCCAATTACCTTCAGTGTGAGAATAACTTCCACTAGCTGTTGTTCTATATCCTTCAGCATGAGAACCTTCACCAAAAGCAATTGTTTCACGTCCTTCAGCATGTGAATTAATACCAATAGTGGTTGTAAAATAACCTTCAGTATGAGAATAAGATCCAGTTGATACATTGGAAAATCCTTCAGCATGTGAATAATCTCCAAATGTTATATTACCACTTCCTTCAGCATGAGAACCTGAGCCTATAGCTGTTGTTGTTGATCCTTCAGCATGTGATGTTTCTCCTATAGCTAAAGTACTACCACCTTCAGTATGAGACCAACGACCTTGAGTTGTTGTGGAGTTACCTTCAGCGTGTGACCAACTAGCATGAGTTAATGTTGTTGATCCATTACCTTCAACATGTGATCCATAAGCATTTGTAATATTAAAACAACCTTCAGCATGAGAATGTTCACCATAAGTTATATTTGCGTCACCTTCAGCATGTGAATCTAAACCATAAGTTATATTAAGTTTACCTTCAGCATGTGAGTATAAACCATAAGTTATATTATTTCTGCCTTCAACATGAGAATAAGAACCAGAAGCTGTATTTGATGAACCCTCAGCATGAGCATAATCTCCAGAAACAATATTGTCTGAACCTTCAGCATGAGCATAGTTAACAGCAGCATATCCAGCACCTGGAATAAGTCTACGAATTTCATTATTATTACCTTCAGCATGTGACCAACTTCCACTAACTATATTTGAATAACCTTCAACGTGAGAAGCTCTACCTATTATAGTGTTTTCTTCACCTTCAATATGGTTATATTTACCACCTATTATAATGTTATTATAACCTTCAGCGTGAGAAGCTGTATCTGGGATAAGATCAGCTGTAAATGATATTGTATTTTTTTCACCTTCAACATGTGAATACAATCCATAAGTTGTATTATTATAACCTTCAGCATGAGCATAATTTCCAAAAAATGGAGATGATGATCCAACTAAGTTATTATAACCTTGAACATTAGAAAATATAGCTGATGCTGTTAAGGCTCTACCATGAGTAAATGTTGGACCATTACTAAATGAGCCTGTTATATTTCTAGCATTACCTTGTAATGATGGTAAACTAACATCTAAACTACATGATGTATGGTTGTCTCTTGATGTCACATCTTGCCAATCATCAGTTGGTACAAAGGATCCTGTATTAATTGTAACTAAAACACCATTTGAACCACTTAAAGAAGCACTAACAGCATTACCTACAAAATTTATTTTATTTACTCCAGTTTCAACTAATGTACCTTCATCATAAACATTACTAAATGATGTACCTGATGTACCATTAGTACCAGATATTCCTGAACTTCCACTGGTTCCTGATGATCCTGATGATCCTGATGTTCCTGAATTTCCACTAGTTCCTGATGAACCAGATGATCCACTTATTCCACTTGAGCCAGATGTACCTGATGAGCCACTTGATCCATTAGTACCACTTGATCCATTAGTACCACTTGTACCATTAGTACCACTTGATCCAGAAGAACCTGAACTACCTGAAGTGCCAGCTGTACCAGATCCACCTCCACCACCTGGAATGTTTATTAATACTCCATCACTACCACTTAATGTAACTGTAACTCCTGATCCTGTAAAGTTAAATTTAGTTGTTGAAGCATTCACTACAGAACTTGTTTGATATACAATTACTGAACCAGTAGCAGTTCCAACTGGTTGAACGTATAATTTACCTCCATCATTAATGTCCCACCCAATAACATAATTTTGTACTGAGGCTGTTAGATTAGGCATATAAACACTTTGTGATAACACAGTGAATGTTTTATTAAATCTAGCTAAAGTATCTCTATTGTTAATAGAACTACCATTACCTATTATAAATAAATCATTTGAAGCTGTATAAATAGTATTATAAGCACCAACTACATTTTGACCACTTCCACTAGCTATAGTACCTATACCAGCAGCATGTGAAAAATTACCTCTAGCTACAGAACCAGAACCTTCAGCATGAGCATAATTACCTAATACTGTGTTTTTAAACCCTTCAACATGATTACCAGTTGTATTAACAAATGTTCCACCAATAGTATTACCTGCTCCTTCAGCATGACCATATATTGAGTTTAATATTGAATTGCTACCTCCTTCAATATGGGAAAAAGCACTATAATGTATAGTATTATAAGCACCTTCACTATGGTTATAAGATAAAGTTAAACCACTAACTTGAAAACCATAACTTATTGAATTTTTATATCCTTCAATATGAGCTCCATAAGAATTATATACAGAATTATAACCTCCTTCAATATGGGTATAATTACTATAAATTATTGTATTTGATACTCCTTCAACATGAGAATATCTAGTGTAATCTGTTATTTCATTATTTGATCCTTCAGCATGAGACCAAACTCCCTTTACATAATTATTATATCCTTCAATGTGAGACCAACCTCCTTCACTATAATAATCTACTCCACCTCCACTTAAAGTATTTACTATAAAGTTACTATTACCTTCACCATGTGAACCATAACCCTCTATAAAATTATAACAACCTTCAGCATGAGCATGGCTTCCAAATTTAGCGTTATTAATAAGAGATGAATCACCAGCCTCATTATCATCACCTTCAACATGACAAAATCTTCCCCAAGTTACACTTATTAAACCTTCAGCATGAGACCAATCACCATAAGCTGTATTAATATAACCTTCAGCATGAGCATAACTAGCTGATATTGTATTTCTAAATCCTTCAGCATGGGAACCTATAGAATTAGGTAATATTATTGATCCTGATCCTTCAGTGTGAGAATAAGGACCTCTAGCTGTAGTTTTTAATCCTTCAGCTATTGAGAAAGATCCACTAGCTAAAACACTATCACCATTAGCAAAAGAATAATCACCTGAAGCAGTAGCATTTAAACCTCTAGCAAATGAAACTAAACCAGAAGCAGTGACATTATAAGCTGGACTTCCTGATACACCTATATCAACACCCTGTCTAATAATACTTGAAAATTCAGCTGGAGTTGAGGCTATTAATGTATTTGAACCTGTTATAATTAAAGATCCAGTTATTATAATAGATCCAGATACTGTAATAGATCCTGTAACTAATGATGAGCCTGTTGTAAATACTGTACTGTCAGCTAAATCTATCACACGTTGCCTAACATCAGCAGCTGTAATAGCTCTATTTATATTGTTTTCAATAAAAGTTGAAGCTTCTGATTGTATTTGTTGTTTAGTTTTTTGAGACATTTTATTCTTTCTTTATATAATTATATCTTAACTTATTATTTAACACAAAAAGCATTAAAAACTTCAACACCATAACTAGATGATATTACATTTTGAGCAAATTCATTTGAAATTTCCCAATATCTTCCAACTCCTGAGTTTTCTCTAATTTGAGGAAATAATTCTACAGTGTTAGATCTATGTCTTTCATAAAAAGGAATACTGTAAAATACTTGTAAAAATGCTAATTCACTTCCTGAAAAATAAGGAGTGGCAAATTGTTCTTTGTACTCATCATAAATAGTAGAGTCAATTTGTATACTTTCAGATACTATTGTTGGCATGGTTATAAATATGAATAAAAAAGGCTCGGTTTCCCGAGCCTTCTTAAAAATATTAAACTTTTTATTAGTAGTTCAATATGCAATAATCCATAGCTACAGTAATAGATAAGTTAATGTATGAGTCTTGAGACCAATCATAATCACCAAAAGCAGCTGTTTTAACATAAGCACCTTTGATAATCCATTCACCTACTACATCACCAACTGGACCTAAAACATCAAAACGTAAGTCTTTTTTATAAAAATCAGAGTAACCATCACGTCCTGTTACTGATTCATGAGCTAAACGAGCCCATTCCATCACAGCTTGAGCACCAGATGGTGTTACAGGATCATATAATTCAATCTGCATATCACCCCATCTAACTTTACCCTTAACTTTACGGTAAACATTAATATGATCTAATACTACTTCACCAGCTTCAAAGTTAGGAGCTGTTACTTTTTTAATTAAATAGGCAGGAACACCTGCAATATACATAATAAATCTGTTTTGAACTTTTGGTTCAAAAGCAGTAAACATGATTTCGTTTGCGTTTAATACTGGCATGGTTATTTATTTGTTATAAATATTAGACATTAAGAGAAGCTCGCACCAGTTGGAGTAATATTGAAACTCAATAATACAAATTCAACTGTTTTTGTTGGTTGGATATAAATTTGACCAATTAATTGATTTCTATCAATTACATCTGGAGTGTTATTTGATTCATCCATTACTACTTTAAAGGCATATAAACCTTGTCTTTGTTGTACAGATTCTAAGTATGGATTAACTCTAGCTAAGAAATTATTTCTTGTAACAGTTGTATTTTGTTCAAACACAATTGTATTAGCTACTCCACCAATAAAATTCTTTAAATTAATTAATAATCTACGAACATTAATACGATCAAGAGCTGAAGCTTTTTGTTGTAATGTTTTCTGACCATAAGCTACAACTCCTACTCCTGGGAATGTTGCAATTGGATTAACTTTAGAAGCATATAATGTATCACGATCTGTTGGAGATAATTTTCTTTCAGCCTGAATTACACCACCTAAACCACCTCTATTTAAACCTGCTGGAGCAAACCATTCAGCTGCTACTTTATCATTAAATGCATACACACCAGCCATAGCTGTTGAAGCTGGAGCCCAAACTAATTTACCAGTTTCATTTGATACCATTTGAACCCATGGCCAATAAGATCCAGCATATGAACTATCTTCACCTAATGCTTGAGCAGTTATAGTTCCAATTGTAGAATTGTATGGAGCTAAGTCAAGTATATAAAAACAATCACCTCTTTCTTCAGCTAATGTCATAAAAGCAGTTGTAGTAGATGAATGAACACTATTTACTAAACCTGGAGTTGTAATTAAATTAAATGCGTATTGATCTTTATTATTTAAAATAGAACTAGCTGTGTAATAAAAACCAGCTGTAAAACCTTGAGTTATTGTTGAAATACCAGAAAACATAGTAGTTCCATCTATTGGGTTTTTACCAACACCACCATTAAATGAACCAAAATATGAACCAGATCCATTAGCTGGTAAGTAAGCTGTATTAACAACTGATGATGTGTAAGGACCATAAGGAGTTCCATCATTTTGGAAGTATCCAGGAGTTGGTCTGTTTACAGCACTTATATAAACATAATTACTTTTGTTAGTATAATCACCATTTATTTTTATATAATATCCACCAACAGAAGCATCATATTCAACTGTTCTATATTGGTTACCAACAACAGCTTCAATATAATTTGGTGCTAATGGGTCTAAAGATACATTAGTAAATGTTTCTAAAACACTTGGAGTTAAAGTTGTATCAGTACCTTGTCTAACAACTAAAGTAAATGTACCTTGACTAGCGTTAGAATTTTGAACTTCCCATCTAACATTTTCTGTAGAACCAGATTCTAAAGCTCCATTAGCTATAGCGCTACCTGAGTTATTCATAATATTTCCCATAGCTATAGTTGCTAAAGTGAAACTAGAAGTAAAGTTAGAAAGAGTTGATCCTGTAACACCAACAGTAGCTGTAGCACTTGTAAAACTACCACTAGTAACACGAGTAACTAAAATTGAATCACCACCTTGTTGAAAATAATTGTAGGCGGCCATTGATGTTAAATACTCATAGTTTGTTGATGATGATAAGAAAGAACTTCCAAATTTATTTCTAAATTCAGAATATGAAGTAACTGTAGTTGGAATATTAACTGGTCCTTTAACTGTTGGACCAACTAATGCTAAACCAACTGATACAGGGCCAGCTGTTAAAAAGGACTGGTCGTTTTCGGTTGTTAATACACCTGGTGAAATTAATGTTTCTGTTGCCATTTTTATCTAGATTGAGTCTAATGATAAATATGGCATAAAAATTATAAAATGTATTATTGAGAAATAAATTCTCCTGTTTCTAAATTTATTCTTCCTACACCATATTTTTTATTTAATTCATCAGCAAAGTTATTTTGTTCTGATAAGTGTGTTAGGAATTTTTGCTTCAATTTTTCTCTTTTAGATTCTAAAATAAAAATATCAGATTCAACTTGACCAATATCCCAAACTAATTCTTGATCAATTTTCTTTAATTTAGATATTTTATCTAATTCTTCTTGTGTTAATTTTTTATTTTCCATATTTTATTTGTTATTTATATAAATTAAAACTTGTCTATAATATTCTAGAAAATGTTCATTCCATAAATCCCATTTTATATCAACATTATCTACAGAGTAAACTTCATAGTTATTAAAATTGGGTAAAATATTGTCTCTAAAATCTCTAAATAATATTTTTTCTTCTTCTGTTTGTAAATGCCACTCACCAGTTATTTTGGGAATTGTTTTTAAAAATTCTAAATGTTCAGGAGTAAAAACATGATATTCACCTCCTTCACAATCAATTTTAAAAAAATCAATTTTATCTAAATTATAATCTTTTAATAAAGTAGCAAAATTTATACTTTCAATAAAAGTTTTTTCATTATTAATTTCTCCAAAAACCATATCTGAATAAAATCCATTATTATGTTTACCAATTCCTTTTTTTATTGGGGTTACAGGAAATCCTCTTAAATTTTTATTTAATGTTGGAAATTCTATAGAACTTGGTTCTAAACAGTAAATATGTTTAGGTTTTTTATCAAGTATAGAATAAGGGAAAGGTCCAACAGAGGTTCCAATATCTAATACAATATCACCTTCTTCTATTGTAAAAAATCTTTCATAGATCCTATCTTCAAAAACCTCTTTGATTAAAATAGGTTTTAAATCTGTTACTTCGGGATTTTCCATCCAACCCCAATCAAAATTATTTATATCCATTTTTTTATTTCATTAAATACTTGTTCTGGTGTAATTGATGTATGACATTCAAATTGTTTATTAGTATCTTTATGTTTAGGACACCAATACCAATCATTAATATCAAATGTAAAATCTTTATCAATTATATTCCAACATCCATGACATACATTTTTATTTGTTATTCTAATATAATCAGATAATGACAAATCAAATTCATTCCAATCTTCAGTAAAATTAGCGATCATAGCTACTTTTTTACCCATAGCATGAGCTACCCAAGACATACCTGATGATAATCCAATATAAAATTCTGAGTGGTATATATAATTTATTGATTCTAATAATGGTTGACCCCATTTTTTATTTGATTTTGATGGTAATCCATTCATATATGGATGTTGTCCAAATAATTCATGTTGTTCTACAACAACAGGAGTGTAACCTTCTTTACGAATCATTCCACATAATTCATTCCAATAAAGAGATTCAGATTGTACTTTTTTACCTTTAGGATGATTCCAATATTTTAACTGAGCTGTTGAATGAATACCTATAGTAATATATTTATTTTTTATAGGCCGTTCCATATTAGGAATTAATATATTAGGCCTAATATAAGGAGCATCTATAAAACCTAATTGTTCAGCATATCCTTGTTGAATTGGTTTACTAAAATCATATTTTAAATCTATAATTTTATCAAATGTCAAATTAGTATTTTTACCTATAAGTTTTAAATTAGGATAAACTGGGTGGAAATATGGTATTAACCAATCATTTATACTAACAAAAATGTCATCTTGATGATTAATTTGACAAAATTTTTCAATATAAGGGATACTTGCTACAGTATCACCTATAGAAAAAGATTCAACAAAAATTAATATTTTACTCATAACTTTAATTTATTAAATACTTGTAATGGTGTTATTGATTTTTGACAAATGTGTTGTAATTCTGTTCCTTTATATACAGGGCACCAATCCCAATCTCCAGCATTAAATACATGTATTGGATCATTCCAACAAAATATACAAACATTATCATTATAAATTCTAGTAACATTAGAATTAAATTCATGACCTGGACGAGAAAAACCATTAATCATATAAGTATGTTTACCTAAAGCCCAATTAAACCAAGATAATCCAGAACCTAGTCCAATAAAGGCATTAGCATGATATAAATAATTAGCTACTATTTTTAAAGGCTCATTATAAATATTTATAGTTCCTGGAATGTTATATTGGTTTTGGGTTAATATTATTATTTCATAACCTAATTCTTTAATTAAATTAGATAAACTTACCCAATTTTCATATGTCCATTCTTTACAGCCTGATGTAGCATTAGGTGCAAAAATAACATATGGTTTATCTAATGGTTTTGGTAATAATGTAAATTCTAAACCATAGTTTAGTTCTTTAAATTCTAAACCTAAAATATCTGTAGCAGTTTGTTGTAATGGTATTAAATTTACTTGATTGGGATTCATATCAAATAAATCCCATTTATTATTATGACTTTTAAACCAACCTATTCTATAAACAACATAACATTCAGTTTGTTGACCTGGATTTATAAATTCTATGTTTTTATAAGAATCTAAATTTTTAAACCAATCATTATAAAATGTGCTTAAAATTACTTTACAATTATGTTTTTTAGCAAATTCTACAGCATATGGTACCCAAGCTATAGTGTCCCCAATAGATTTAGATTCTAAAC
>Ga0222712_10000818_pt1 | contig 39790 bp, 54 predicted proteins | sample C33_657DmetaG_FD_165043 | JGI IMG/M metagenome (GOLD analysis project Ga0222712, IMG submission 165043) | Estuarine water microbial communities from San Francisco Bay, California, United States - C33_657D | ecosystem: Environmental > Aquatic > Marine > Unclassified | place: USA: California... | reverse complement strand
TGCTTGGGCTAGTGCTTGCTTGGCTTGCTCTGGATTCTCGGAGATTATCTTCTCTGATTCTGATTGTGAATTACCAGTAATCATTGAGTACAATCTCATTGCCATAGTGTGTGCATTGGTATCCGCTGATAGGTACAGAGTTGGTGCCTGCATACGCAGAGCCAGCGCAAGGGCAAGTGTAGATTTACCTGCCCCTGGCTGACCTGCAATCATGCTGACCTCTGCCCTACGGAAGATGATTTGGTTATCATCAAATGCACGAAACACTGGTGGCATAGGCTCGCCCCCTATATCGGGGCGACCTACTGCTCTCATTAGTGTCTTCATGTTATCTCCTAGGTAGTGATTAGATTAGATGCTGTTCCAAGCAGGGTCTTTCTTAGTGAGCCACTGTGGTTGGCATTGGTCTGGCGTACCCTTAGGTGTTGGACAGAAGTAACCCTTCCATTCACCCTTAGCACCGTTACCCTTACGACCAATCATTGAACCATGCGAACATGATACCTGACCTGCCGATGTGGATGGTGCAGCACTAGGTGGTGGTGGTACTGGTGCAAAGCCAGTAGTTGGTGTCTCACTAATTACAGTTCCACCTAGCGCATTAGCCACGATATCGACTGCGCTGTTACTGGGTTGCACTGGTGTAGCACCCGTAAGTACCTGCTCTAGTGTTGCGATAGCATCTGCTGCACCCTCTGCTACAAGTGCATTGATGTTACTGATTAGTTCCTCTGCACTATCTCCACGTGCCGTGACGATAGTACCCTTGGTAGTCTTAACATTGACTACATAGTTTTTCTCTGTCATTACTTTCCTTCCTTGTTCCATTCGCATTCTGTCTTAAATCCACACATCTTGCAGTGATTGTAGTTAGGTATGAACAGTGCACCTTTACGTGCTCTGTCAAAGTCACCAACTATTTTCTCTATCATGTTCTTAGTGTAGAAGTCTAGGTCAATCAGTGGTGATGTTGTGCCACTGCGTGCCATCCAGTAAGTACCATACTTCGGTCGGATACCGAATGTCTTCTCCATACCAACAGCATACAGTGCTAACTGTAAGTCTGATGATGGTGTGTACTTACCAGTCTTTAAGTCTACAATAACTAACTCACCATCTGGTGTCACCATCACACGGTCAATACCCATTTGGACTGGGACATCACCCATGTGTGGGGTCATTGAGATTTCAATGGCAGGCTTACCATCAGGGGTAGTCCAGATACTCCAGCCTAGTTGACCAGTCCGGAACTGTACCCATGAGTCCAGCATCCTGCGACCCTCTTCTAACCACCATGACTCGTCTTCACCGTCAGGGTTAGCCTTAGTGGTACGTCCAGCCTTCCTCCACAATGCCGATTCCTGCCCCGTAGAGGCACTGTGAGCGTTCTTAACCTTGTCCCACGTATCTTTCCACACTTGGTCGAGGAACTGTGGCTCTGCTGCCTTAATCATTTGCCCACCTCTTGGTACATAGCATGGTCAAAGGCTTCGGTAGCCTCGTGAACTGATGAACCGCCTACTAACCACCATGAACCGTCCTCTTTCAACTGAACGATACGTGATAGGTAATACTTCCAACCACAATCTAACCAGGTAGTTAGTTGTGAGTAGGAGATATGACTTGGTAAGTCATATCCATTTATTTTCACAGACATCTAGTGTCCTTTCTGTTGTACTTGCGTGGCAGCAACAGGGATTGCACCCGAACAATCAGATAATGCTTCCCCTCATTATCTGTTTGACCACTTGGTGCTGCCTTGTGGTGGTGAGCATGCACTAGGAACACACCCACCACCCATCACTAGGAGAGTAATGAACAACTATAACTAGAAACCCTTAAGGGGTTTCTTATATAGTTCTATATATGATACTATTTGTATTGTTATCTGGTGTCAAATAAATCACCTTGTATCGGCGTGTTGTCAAAGATTTTGGTAGGTGCAAGCACCTTGAATACCCTTGCTACATCACCGGACTTGAGTGCCTGTATGTTACCTCGTCCCTCAAAGTCTTTGGTTGCCATAGCCTCTGACTCGTAAGGTCCAAACAGAAATTGTCCTACGCCTTGATAGTTAACACCTACCACGTACACATCTCTTTCCCTACGGTATGAATCTATCAGGTCCCATACGTCTTTGGCTAATTCATCCACAGATTCGGCGGGTCGTGACAATGCATCTGAGATAGCATCTAGTTCCTTCTTTCTTGTTCTCATTTAACACCTAACATTCTCATAACTTTTTCATAACGATTTATGGTTGTCTTAGCATTGGACACAGCAACCAATAGCAATACGTTTAACACGTATGATACTGCGTTAATCCATCTCACCCGATACCTCCTTAAGGTACTCATCTGCATGCTCTACGTCATGTGCTATGTGCTCGTAGTATGCAGCGGATACAACTAACATCTTAAGTGCAGGATGTGCGCGTGTATTCCACCAGATACCTGCTTCTTCTCGGAACTCATCTGTCATGTTAAGCAGGAACAGTGGACTGTTATCGTCCATAGTCTTGCTCACTATCATAATCAGTAATCCATTCGAGTCGTTGCTCATCTGTGATTATCTTTTCATAGTTGCATTCAGGACAATAACTAACGGTGGTGCCGTCATCATCTGCTGGTACGTCTATGTCAATGACCTCAACGCCACACTCAGGGCAATCCCAGTCATCACTTCTATTGCTGGCATACCAGCCTGAGCCATGTAAACTATAACTCATCTTCATTACCTCCCATGTTTACTTCTACCTTACCTATGTGTACTTGATAGTCTATCTCATCAACTCTGATGCCACGTATGATACGTTCTGACTCACGTTCAGTAGCGGTCATGCCACCCCAGAACCCATACCTCTCACGCTTAATGCCCCACTCCCTACATTCCTGTACGACAGGACATGACAGGCACATACGCCTTAGGTATGCATGCTGTACCGGTTTGTTTGATGACCAGATTGTATCGTCTTGGTCTATCGCAGCCTCAACCTCTAAGCCATCATCATAGAAAGCCTGATGACCTATGCCCTTACATGATGCGTTCTCAAAGTCAGGTAGTTCAAGTACTAAGTCACTCATCTTTTCACGATTCCTGACTGGCATAGAGGTGGGGTTGCCACCATCCCGTGAACGGAACTCAAACAAATCTATCTTTGATTCAGCAACGATTGACCTGAAGTCAATCATAACCTCATTGAAATAGTCGCGTATCATGGTCGTCTTCTCTCTGTGCTAGTGTGTTGTACCCTGGAAATTGGTAGAGAAGTTCTCCTCTATCATCTTCCACTGTGAGTACACCTGCCTGGTCAAGGGCTGATGGAATCATAGGGATACCACCACTCATAGTAACAAACTTATCTAGTGCATTGTATACAATAGCCTCGTCCGTTATTGGGTGCTGACCTAGCCCATACTCTCCACTGTCCAGCATTTCTTTGAGTATCTCATGATAGAAGTACTCAACCTCATATGTAATCTTAATAGTCTCAGTCATGTTACCAATCCAATTTCTCTAGTTGTAGTTGTTCTTGCTTCCACCAGTAGTCGTTACTTCTAACAGTACTGTTAGGGTTGTAACACATGCAGTGTGCCATGTGTTCGTTACAGTCTATACATGTATTGCACGAAGTGCAAGCACCCTCTTCGTAATCATCTTCTCGCAGTTGTGAGTAGCAATGGTAGCACACATCGTAGATAGTTCTAACAGTACCGTTAGCATCTATCAACTCATCTGATGCTAGCAATAGGTGCTTGTCATTCTCAAAGAAGTCATAGTCTTCTTTAGATGCATAGCCATTGTAGTAACTACCAGTGTAACTAGTGGCCCAGTAACTGCGTGACTTGTACGAGGTGTTAGACCACCACACACCGTCATCCCAGTGACCGTCCTTCTCATTGAGAATGTACACTTCCTGCTTGAGTTCAGGTGCGGTACTTAAGATAGCAATCTTGCTACCTCTAGCCCAGTCCTCTAGTTGCTTGAAGTATTTAGGGTCATCAAGCACATCTACACCCATGTTAGGTAGCAAATCTTCAGCAAACACACGGGTATCTGAGCGTTTGTCACCAGGTTTGAGCGTGACCGGAAGCATACCATTGTGACCTAACACAATGTCTTTGCGACCGTCAACCCTGAATGGGTGATTGTTCTCAACGTGTGTCGTACCATGTGTGGTAAGACGTGCGTGGAACATACCGATAGCATCAGGATTCTTATCTAACTCAGCAAAGAACCTGTCAATAGTGACATCTACTAGCATACCTCGACCAGCCACAATGTGGTCGCCGTGATGTACTGCATAGCCGAAGCCATCGCTGTTGTTATAGCAAGCAATCTCTAATTGCTCGCGTGTTGGACGTGACCCTGGAAGGGATACACATAGCATACACATAATTACTCTCCACTATTCTGAGAAGTATAGGACTTCTCGCTAAAGCCGAACTCGACTGATTGATTTATATAACTTAATAGGTTTGGATACAAAGCCTTGTTGCCTCGTAACCATTGGATAAATGCAGGTGCTGTTAGATATTCCTCAGCACCAACACCTGACCTAGCACCGCGTGAATACTCTACGGCACTATGCACATACTCAAGTGCAGCGAGTATGCGTTCTTTCTTTAGTGAACCCCTGAACATACGCACTTCAAGGGTGGCTGTTGGTAGTACATTGACAGCAGAATATCGTTGGACACAGTTGTCTTGACCCTTTAGATGCTTGGGTATTTCTGTGCGTACATTCTTGTCAAAGGATGCGTACGAGTTGCCCTGTCTACCTGCAATTAGGTAAGACAAAGCCTTGTTACGCATGAGTAGCAGGGTGAATGAGTACTGATGCAACCTACCATTGAAGCCACGTCTATCAACGTGAACATGTAAGCCACAGGTACTCCTATCCCATGAGCGATAGCCCTTGTCCAGTAGTCCTTGAGTCCATGCCCAGTCCATGTTGTGTGCATAGGCAAGGGTCATTGGGTGTGTGACTATCTCGAAGCCATCATTAAGTGAGCCGTCCTCCTTGAAGTAAACAAGGTCACTTAGATGTGACCGCACCAGTTCCGGACCGTCATAGGTTTCGCCGTCAGACTCTACCTCTAACTCGAAGCCCATGAATACACGTCGGTCAGCATCAGGGTCATTCTCTACCCAATGGAATTGTGGATACGGTTTGTAACTATAGTCCTCAACATCATGACTACCGCCACAACACCTACCATTTCTAGGGTCGTAACTATAATCACAACGAGGGCAATGTCTAGAGTAATCTTCGTAACAAGAATGACACCAGTCATCACTACTAACGTTGTACATGTCGTTCTCATGCTCAACCCGACCACACCTGTCACATGAAGTCATTCTGTTACCACATGGGTGGCAGTAACCAGAGAAGTTATCATGTACTTCGGTGTCTGGGAATGAGCAATCGCACCAGTTACATACAAAGATGTGAGCCTCACAGTACGCATCTTCTGCACTATCTAGTGCGTATGTGTCATTGTCCATGTCTATGGTATTAGTACATGTACCATAACAACACACCACCTGTCGTTCATCTGTCTCAATGTCTAGTGACATTGCATCTATCTCACTCATCAGAGTGCCTCCTCGTTATCTAACAGTACTGTTAGGTTATTGTTTGGTTCCATCCACTCGATACTATCCATGTCGGCAAGCCTATCCATGAGTATCTTGTGTGCTTCACCACTAGCATAGCCTTGCTTGATTAACTTATCAAGTTCAGTCTGATACCAATATAGTGCGGTCATGTGTGCCTTAGCCATTGTCCTGCACCTCACCTGGGTATGCCCAGCCATAGTGCTTGGCTTGAGCCAGTAGTTCATCATAGATAGGGGTATCACTATCAGTACCCGACCAGCCCAACTCTGCATGGCTTGCAGGTGTGAGTCCGTTAAGGTAGTCGCGCCAGTCCGTAAGGAAGGCAACCATTTCTTTCCATGTAGTACGCATCATTTCTCCTGATGTTCTTGCGTTAGTACATGCTCGGCAATCTGCCTAGCAATCTCCGATAGTAAACGGCTACCTCTAGCATGAGAGTAGTCGCATCTATGACAGTCGTAGGTGAACATCTGACTTAGCATTGCACCTGACCCGTCAATAGTTTCGTAGTAAGCCAGCACTTCAATGTCTTTAGTAATCATCTTAACTCCTAACAGTACTGTTACCCAGTACGGCTAATGCTTTGGCGATAGCCTCAGCGTTGTACGATACTCGTATCTTACTCGACTTACTATTGGTTCGCAACTGTACCTTAGCAACAGTCCTCACCTGTACATAAGAGGCACTACGCAGTACCCGATTAGTGGGAACGGTTGACCCGTCATACCCACGCATACCTTTACCCTTACTCATGTCACCCAACTCCTAACAGTACTGTTAGTGACACAGTTCAAGCATCTCCTGAACTACGTTCAGTTTAGCAGGTATCCAATCCGTTCGCAACTTGTAGCAACACAACAGCAAAACAGCAACACAACAGTAAGCCAGCAGTCCAGCAGTACAACAGTAAAGCCCTAACAGTACTGTTAGAACCAATTTAATTTAGACAAAAAAAATACCCCCGATTTCTCGGGGGTATCTTCTTTTGGTTTCCCTAGATTTCTGCATCTTCCATTTCTTCAGCATCTACGGTTTCAACCTCAAGGCTTGCAACCATTTCTGCCCAGATGTTAACGATTTCTTGCAGTTCAATCTTTCCTGCCTTAATCGCCTTAGTTACCTGCTCAAGGTGTGCAGTTGCTACCTCAATCGGTGAACGACTTTCCGCCTTGCCTGCGCCGTTCTTGTTCTTGTCCTTGCCTGCCTTAACTGCCTTGTTGTACTGGCTCACGTTCTCGCAGTTCTTGACCTCGGTTACGCCGATGTAGCCGTTACCCATGTCGCTTACTGCCTTTGAGCCTGTCACCTTGTTGTCTGTCTGGTGGGCAATCTTTCCGCCTGCAATGTAACGAGAAACGGTCATTTCAGATACGCCAGATTCTCTAGCAATGTCTGCACCTGAAACACCTGCAAGGCTTGCGCCGTACGACTCAGCACAAGCAATTTCAACTGCTGATACTGCGAGTTCTTGAGCCTTAACGATTTCGTTGCTCAAGCCGTTGAAAGTTCTAACGGCGCTGTCTGCGTTCTTTACTGCCTGCACTGCTGTTGCTAGTGCTTGTTGTTTCTTGTTCATGTTCATCTCCTCAGATGACTAACTTTCACTAACCAATCTGGTTAGGAAAGGTTAGCCAACTAAGGGAAACCATTTCGCGCTATTGAGTTATCAAGTTACAAACGCTGTCACCGTCATCAACCAGAATACACGAATGTGGCGGATACGCAAATCGAGCGCAAATCCCTTATGCCTAAAGGGCTAACAGTACTGTTAGGAATTGGGAATGTTTCACGTGAAACCAAATCCAACTGCCACCAACTGCCACCGATTCACCATGAGCAGACACCATGCAGACAGTCACCATTAAGAATAAATGGCACTTAATAAAAGTACCCCTAGGGGTATCTATTGGGTGGGGTATCTGTCACCTAAAGGTGACCAATCCTTATCGGGAATAATTCCCAACAACTAACTTGACCCCCAGTCTTAAAGCCTAGCCCCACACACCCCACCATGACTCACTCATAATTTTCTGTGCTGTTTTTGGGTGGGATGTGTTGTACTATAAGGGTTTTCTTACATGTGATGTAAGTCACATGATAAATATTTGGTAACGTACCGTTACGGGGTATACCATAATGGGGTTAGTATAAGTGTATGGTTTTATATTATTAGTGTCCCCTGACGGGACACAGAATGTAACTAAACGCATCGCCTGGCGCGATGCTTTATATGTGTTTTTTATTGTCTAGTTTTTACGAGGTTTATTATGTCTGCGAAGAGTGGCGAAAACCATCACTTCACGGTAAGACGCGAACAGGACCAGGCTGCGTTCCTAGCGTCCGTAGCCTCTGGAATTGATGAACATACTGCCCTCGGTCTAACTGGCCGTAAACTGCCAGCCCTAAAGACATGGCTCCGAGACGGACAATTTGCCTCGCGCCTAGAAGCCGCGCGGACCGAATCCAATAAACTATTTGGCGAGACCCTAGCCTCTGGCAAGAATATCGACTACGCCACGTTCTCCAAGGAGTTCCTGAACTCTGAGGTATTTCCTCACCACCAGTCTTGGATTGACGTTCTAGAGGGTAATGAGCCTTCTTGGATTCATGAGTCTATGACCTTTGAGCCTGGCAACCGTCGCCGCTTGCTTATTAACGTACCCCCAGAACACGCTAAGTCCACAGTTCTAACAGTAGGCTATGCTGCCTACCGAATAGCAATGGACCCAAATATCCGTATTGTGGTAGTGTCCCAGACTCAGGCTCGCGCCAAGGAGTTCTTGTTCTCTATTAAGCAACGCCTGACTGAACCAGCCTGGGCTAAGTTACAATCCGTCTATGGGCCTGCTGGCGGCTACCAAGCCACCGCAGACCAGTGGACTCAGGACCGAATCTACCTAGAGCGCGACTCTGGCGAGAAAGACCCTACCGTACAGGCTATTGGTATGGGTCAGCAGATTTACGGTACTCGTGCCGACCTCATCATCCTTGATGACGTTATCACCACAACGAATGCCCATGAATGGGAAAAGCAACTTAACTGGCTACAGAAGATGGTTATCACCCGTGTGGGTGCTACCGGTACCCTAGTTATTGCTGGTACCCGTGTATCCTCTATTGACCTATACAAAGAGATACGTAACCCAGATAACTGGTCTGGCGATAAGTCCCCATTCACCTACCTGGCTATGCCAGCGGTTCTTGAATACGCTGATAAGCCAGAAGACTGGGTAACCCTCTGGCCACGCTCAGACCGTGTCTGGGATGGGGCAGACCCCCAATACGATGCAGAACTTTTAGTACAGGATGAAGATGGATACTTCCCGAAGTGGGACGGCAAGAGACTATTCCACCGCCGCAGTGAAGTTAACCCTTCTACTTGGGCTCTTGTATACCAGCAACAGGATGTGGAAGAAGACGCAATTTTCCCGCTCATCTCTGTTAACGCGTGTGTCAACCGCATGCGCAAGCCTGGTACTATCAAGCCAGGTACTCCAGGACATCCACGAGATGGACAATGGGTAACTATCCTAGGATTTGACCCTGCCATGGTAGGTAACTCTGCTATGGTTGCCTATGCCGTAGAACGGCAAACAGGGCAACGTATGGTTCTAGATGTGTTTAACATGTCAGAACCTACACCGTCAAAGATTCGTAACCTCATTGAAGAATGGGTTACCAAGTATAACCCGATGGAAATCCGCATTGAAATTAATGCGTTCCAAAAAGCCTTCGCGCTGGATGAAGACCTCCGCATGTGGCTTGCCAATCGGGGTGTCCGATTCAGTGAGCAATTTACTGGTAAGAACAAGTGGGACACAAACTTTGGCGTTGCTGGTATGTCTGGATTATTTGGCTCGGTGCGAGAAGGAAAGCACCAAGGCGATAATCTTATAGAATTACCAGATAATACTAATGAACACATCAAGGCTCTGGTTAACCAGTTAATTACCTGGAAGCCAGATACCAAGAATAAGACCGACTGCGTTATGGCTTTATGGTTTTGTGAGTTGCGAGCAAAAGAACTTGTTCAGCAATCAGGAAGCCGTATCTACCATACCTACAACAGGTACGCTACACGTCGAAATGAAGAGCAACGCATTGTCTTTGACTTAGACGAACTTGCTGCAGAACAATCTATAATCTACATTTAGGGCTATAATGCTAAGTATCGAACAAATCACTGACAAGGTGCTGTCGCTGCAAGACCGCTACAGTGCCCGTGACCAGAGAATGCGCGACATTACCGCTGTACGCCGTGGCTACATGGAGTCTGTGGCTCCGGACATGTTCCCTGAGGGAATCTCCAAGCCAATGATTGCTAACTTCGTTGACGTTGTTGCGCGAGACCTAGCAGAGACACTAGCCCCTCTACCGTCGTTTAACTGCTCAACTGTTAATAGCACGAGCGATTCCGCTCGCAAGGCTTCGGATAAGCGAAGCATGATTGCTAATAACTACGTTCAGAATTCTGGGTTACAAACTCAGATGTACACTGGTGCAGACTGGATATTCACATATGCTTTCATGCCCATTGTTGTAGAGCCTGACTTTGAGGCTCGTATGCCACGCATTCGCATAGAAAACCCTATGGGTGCTTACCCAGAGTATGACCGCTATGGAAAATGTGTTTCATACACTAAGCGATACCTAAAGACTATTCGGGAACTCATTGTAGATTTCCCTGAATATGAAACACGTATCCTTGGTAAACTTGGTTACCAAAACCAAGACCTTAATACCGAACTAGATGTATTGCACTATCAGGATAAAGACCAAATCGTCATGTTCCTGCCACAGCGCGACTCATTGGTATTGCGTAAAGCAAAGAATCCACTAGGTAAGTTAGCAATTGTTGTGCCTCGTAGACCAGGCATTGACGTTGATGACCCACGTGGACAGTTTGATGACGTGCTATGGGTGCAGATTGCACGAGCACGCTTTTCCCTTCTGGCAATGGAAGCAGCCGAGAAATCCGTACAGGCTCCTATTGTCGTTCCCCAAGATTTACAAGAATTTGCATTTGGTCCTGATGCAGTCTTGCGTACTAACAACCCAGCAGGCGTACGCCGTGTAGGACTAGAACTACCTACCGGTGCATTTACCGAACAGCAGATTCTAGAAACAGAAATGCGTATGGGTTCACGTTACCCTGAAGGTCGCACAGGAAACATGGATGCTAGTGTTATTACTGGCTCTGGTGTTCAGGCCCTTATGGGTGGCTTTGATTCCCAAATCAAGGCTATGCAAATGATTATCGGTGAAGCACTTGAAGAAGTTATTGCTCTTTGCTTTGAGATGGATGAGAAGTTATTTCCAGGCGAAAAGAAGCAACGCGGAACTTTCAATGGTGCACCGTATGAATTCAAGTATGACTCAGCAAAAGACATTGCTGGTGACTACACAATTCAGGTTCGTTATGGCCTTATGGCTGGACTTGACCCATCACGTGCACTTATCTTCTCACTACAGGCTTTGCAGGCCAACCTAGTATCCCGTGATTTTATCATGCGAGAGTTACCATGGAGCATGAATGTTTCAGGTGAACAAGAGCGCATTGATATAGAGCGAATGCGTGATTCATTATCAGCATCGCTAGCGTCTTTAGCACAAGCAATCCCACAGATGGCTATGCAAGGACAAGACCCATCTGGTATTGTGGAACAGATTGCAAAAGTCATTGAACTACGCCGTAAAGGTAATGCAATCGAAGAGGCAGTTGTTAAGGTATTTGAAAAACCAGAACCAGAAACAAAGCCCGAAGAACCACAAGAACCAGCAGAGATGACACCAGAACAATTGGTTGCTCAGTCTATGGGTCAGGGTGCTGCCCCAGCAGAAGAACCTATGCCTCCGACCGAGGAACAAGTTCCGCCTGCAGGTCCTGCTGGGGGGCAACCGCCTATGGACTTGGCTGGAATCTTGTCACAACTTGGTGGATAACCATGACAACAATTCTTGCCGTACAATACGATAACGGTTTCGTATTTGCAGCAGATAGTCAAATCACTGCAAATGAACGCCCCTACATGCACAGTGATGTAAGAAAGATTACCGAAGATGGTGATTATGTAATTGCTGGTGCAGGAAATGCGAGACTTTGTGATGTTGTCCAATACGGATGGAAACTACCTAGATACGATGGAACTGACGGATACCGTTTCATGGTTAGCAAGGTTATCCCAGAGATAAAGAGAGCACATGACTCTACTGGGACTACTCTAGAAAAAGATGATGGATTCTCATTCCTCGTTGGTTTAGATAATAAGATTTACTACATTGCTGAAGATTACTCGGTACTACGTACCGATACAGGAATTTATGCAATGGGTACTGGTGGAGAACTTGCACTAGGTGCATACCATGCTGGTGCCACAATAAGACAAGCAATGCGTACTGCTATTAAGTTTGATGTTAATAGTGGTGGTAAAATACAGATTGTGAAACGAGGAAAGCAAAATGGCTAAACAAGGTGGGTACCGTAGACCAGCCAATCCTGCGCCAGTTTCAGGACCTGGTAAATTATCACGTCGTACAGATGGTGGACCATCTAGCAAGTCAGCAGTTCAAGGCATGCGTGAGATGTCCGGTGGTGGCAAGTACGGCGAACGTAAGGCACTGCAAGAAGCACAGGCAGGTGCACCTATGGCTGGTAACCCAGTTTCAGTTACAACCCCTGCCGTTCCATCTGTAGCCCCTACTGCTGGACCAGTTACTGGCTTGTTTGACCCAAGTCAACGACCTAACGAACCAGTTACTGCTGGTTTACCTGTAGGTCCAGGAAGAACTCCTGAACGTCAAATGGTTGGCAACTATGACATGATTATGAAATACATGCCAGCACTAGAACTTATGGCATCTCAAGAAGATGCACCAGAACCATTCAAAGCATTAGTAAAATACGTAAAGGTTACGGCAGAACAAGTATGAATTTACAGGAAAACGTAGCGGCATTCGTTAATGTTTTTGGTGTAGAGAATTCTGAAGTAGCATTCCCATTTGGATTAGTTGATTGGGAGTCTTCAGATGACCGCAACAAATTCATTGCACAAATATTAGAACTTAACAACGGAGAGAAAGTTGGCGACCTATAATGGCTGACAATAAAAATGCTCTCGACAAAGTTCTACAAGCACCTGGTAGTCTAGCCAATCGCGCACTTCAAACAGTAGCAAATACTGCTCGTGATGAAGATGGCTGGACTGGCGACGTATCAAGAAAAATTATAGACATTGCTTCCTCTGAAGAAACAATGACTAATGTTGAAAAACTTGATAAGCCATACCGTGTTGGTGTTGCTCGCCCAATGTCTACTTTCTTGCAAACAATTAAAGATATTGGCGAAGATGGTTTAACACCACGTCAGACGTGGGACCGAGCATGGGAACGCTCTAAGAATGGTGTTACAATTGGACAGGCCTCAGTAGGTCTAGTTGCAAAACTTACACCCGGTCAACAGGGTGCAGATAAAATCAACTGGTCCGATAAGATGCAGGTTGAAGGATACTTCAAGAAGGACAACACTGCTGCTGAGCGAATTTCCGGTGCAGTAGATGCCACCATGAACTTCTTCTTTGACCCACTTGTAATAATTGGTAAGGCTGCAAAATTTACACGCCTAGGTTTAATGGGTGTTCGTGGTACTGCAATAAAAAGCCCAGTAACATTTGGTAAGGATAATCTTGCCAAACTTGTTCAAGAAGCAGATGAAGCACAAGCAGGAGCAAGTAACTCTGCATCCGTTGTTGTTGATGCAATTGAAAGAAACATTGGTGATTTTACAAAATTAGAATCAATTCCAATTGTTGCAAACTCACAAAATCCTACTGCGGTTGCTCGTGCATTAAATGAAGCCTATGCTACCGGTGGTCGGTCAGAAATCTTTGAAGTACTAAAAGCAGGTTTTGGTGACAACAAGGCAATCACCAGAATTGAAGAACAAGATTCTATTCTAAGCGAATCCCTTAATACTATTAAGGGAAAGATTACCTCTATTGAAAATCAACTAAAGGGAACACCTGGAAAAACTCCAGTTCAAAACAATCCTAAACTTACTCCAAGACAATTAAAGAATCTTGAAGCCAATAAAGAAAAATTAGTTGCCGAACAAGCCGAAGCAAGAAAAAGACTTGACGCATTGCGTACCGTTGTCTCAAAAGAAGACGAAGGTGGCATTGTAGGTAAAGTTGGTACTGAACTTGCCTGGAGTCGCATGAAGTACATTGAGTACTTGCGAAACAAGGCTGGCGAAGTTAATGGTCGTGGTTTGTTTACTGACTACGATGCAACAATTGACGCTTCTGATGCTGCTGCTTTACATAAATTAGATACTGAAGTTGACCCTAAGGGAATGTCTAATACCCAGTTTCGGGTTCTTCGTACTGTAGGTTATTTTGGTCGCAACTACAAAGCACGTGAAATACCAGCAGGTTCTGTAACTATCGCTGGTGAAATTGGCGACTTTGCCAATAAGGAATTTCGTGCCCGTCTTATCTCTGCAGCAAAAGAGGCTGGACTTTCTGCAAAAGAACAAGAGAAATGGTATAATGGTTTTTCTGCACTAAAGACGGATACTGCAAGATTTGCTGAACTTGAAAGATTTGAAGAAGAAACTCTAACTAAGATTCTTGTTCGCGCAGTTGATACAACTGGCATGACAAAAGAACAACTTAAGGTCCTTAGAGAAACCTTTTTGTATATTGCCAGAGATATTAGCAATACAAAGAAGGCAAAACTAAAAGAGATTATTAACGACCAAAACTATGTACACGTTGACCCACGAAGTGGAGACGCATACATTGTTAAAGACGTTAGAGATTCAGTAACTGCCTTAGCATCTAGAATTGCACAACTTGCTGGTAGAGAAGTTATTGACAATGACATTACTTCGGCCAAAAATATTCTTTCCGGTAATCCACAGTTTAGTTCACAGGTTCCTAACGTACATTACGGTGTAGATTTCAAGAAAATAGCAGAAATACTTGGAGACGAAAAGACTTTAGTATCTGGTATTGCTTTTGTTATCAAAAATAATCCAGATGTAAAAGCGTCTAACATCAAAGATATTATTACTAAAGCAAAAACTACTGGTATTTCAGATAAATCTGGTTTTGTACAGGGCACACGAGAAACCGTTGGTGAGTTCTGGCATGAAACCATCAAAGATGGATATGAAAATCTACAGAACTATGTGTGGAAGCCAGCAGTTTTGCTATCACTTCGGTATACTTCACGTAACGTGCTTGAAGGATGGGCTCGTTCGCTAGCAAGTTTTGCTGATATGGCTACCCATCAAGGACTTTCTGTCAGAACATTGCTATCTGGCTTTGATATTCCGTCAATGATTGAAACAAAACTTCAAAATGTTACAAATACTGTACAGCAACGGGTAGCATACAAAGGTTTAATTGGTACTGGTGGTGCTAAAGCACAGTTAGCCAGTGCACGCGCACAGAAACTAGAGAATGAACTACTTATTGGCAGGAACTTTGGTGCCCTTCCGGAAGATACCCCACAAAACATTGTAAGAAAGATTAGAGACAGGTACCTGGAAGAAGCAGAGTACTTTATGAACACTTCTCAGGATGTTCTGTCCTCGTCTATTGAACTTTCTCGTCAGCAGTTTACCACTATTGGTAAATACAAGGGCAATCCGCAGGCTACAGCAGTTGCAAAAAAGATTTCAAAAGAGGGACAGAAGATATTTAATATCCCTGGCTCCGATACCATCTCAGGTCCATTTCTTGCCGCAATGAAAGATGGAGATTACGCAACAGCATACAAGATTGCAATTGATAGTAATCCTGAGGTAATATTTAACACCCTTGAAGAGATAACAAAGCGTGCAGATAAAGCATTAACTGAAGTAAATAAAATTGCTACAAGTAGTGCAATTGGTCGTAGCCCTAGACTTAAGTTGCAAATAGAAGCAGTTCAGGAAACAATTGAACTGATTAAGCAAAATTCAGACTTAACAAAGATGGCATTTGATATCTCTAATAGACAGAGAATCATGAAAAACTACAATGGTGCCCTTAAGGTATCATCTGCTAAGCCAGAAAAAGTTCGTGCCTTCTCACAGAAGCGTGTAAAGATTTCTAGTGGTGCAACCATTAGTCCTGCTATGGCAAAAATTTTGCGCTATGAAACAGTTAGTGCTGCTAAGAGTACTTCAATAGCCATTCTTAACTCTCGTAGAGAAGCATTAAGTGGGTTAACTTCTGTTGGTAAAAGACAGACTATAATTGAACCTACAGATAACATGTGGACAGCAGCACATTCTGAATATGTTAACAACATTATTTACAATGATGATGCAAGCAGAATTATCATTAAGTTGTCTGTCACTAAACGTGACCCAAACAACAAATATGTAAAAGCAAATGTCGCTGCTCTAAGAAAGCAAAAGAAGTCTGAGCAAGAGATTGCAGACTACTTAAAGGGTGACTATAGTGATGACGAAATTATGTCAGAACTGATTGATTGGGTGAAGAGTTCAGACTCCCTTGCTTGGCGCAACGAAATGCGCCTAACCCTGGTAGAGTACCAAAAAGAAGGTGCCAAGGGAATGCAGTGGTCTGATATATTCCAGACACAAATCCTAGAAGTTCATAAGTATCTTCCACTAGAGGGTCCGTCCAAAGAATCACTTAAGTCCTTAAGGGTAGACCTTATTGACCCTAAGAAGACATTTGATGATACGTCATCAGCACTTATACCATTAGGTTTTAGAAGAGCAGTATATGCTAATGCTGAAGTTGGTCCTGACAGAAGCCTAAAAAACATGTACAAGAATGTAATTGGAAACTTATTCCACATGCTTGCTACAATGCCAGAAGACTTCTTGGTGCGCCACCCGTTTTACAATGGTGTGTACAAGGCTGAAGGTGAACGTCTAGCAAATCAGTTTGCAAAACAAGGTATAGATGTTTCAACTAGAACAAAAGAGATTGAAAATGCTGCACATGCAGCAGCCTTGAAAGCAGTTAATGACCGCCTATACACAGTGGAACGTCACACAAACATTGGTCAACTAAGCAGATTCATTGAACCATTCTACATGGCAAAGCAGAATACTGTTAAGTTCTGGATACCAACAATAGTACGTAACCCTGAAATTGCTGCGCGTTTTGTACAGTACTTCACCCTTCCATACAAACTTGGAACAGTTTATGACCGTGAGGATAACTACAAAGTAGTTAATCAGATTGGCCATCCTTGGAATACCAAGGGTAAGGTAATGCTTTTTGAGTACCCACAATGGATGATAAACAAGTTTTTTGATGGAGATTCTAGTGCAAGAATGCAGGTCTCACTAACTGGCTTTGATGTTGTATTCCAGGGTCAACCAATTGGTGTTCCTCAAATCAGTAGCCCAGTTGGTAACATGTTCATTGGACCAATCATGCGTAACATGGTTGGCAAGCCTTACGACCCATCAAAGTTCCTAGAAAAGCATGGAATTGCCAATCTAGAAACTCTAATGAATTATGTGCAACCTTACTACGAAGGCACTAGAGGCGAAAGCACATCACAGCAGGTTGCTAGTGCATTTGGTTCCGGTTCCGTTGCGTTAGAATCATTAATGATTGCAATTGGTGGGCAAGCAGGTATGTTTGCTGATACAACTGGTGGACAAAAGTTCTACAATAGATTCCGGGCAATTGAGGCAGACCGACTTGCCAAACTAATGGAAGATGATATTGCTATTACAGGTGCCATTCTTGAAAAGAATAGAGAAGAATCTCTAGCACTTGCAACTAAGTCTTTCTATGCTGAAGCATTTACGAATGGTTTACCACTGGTATCAACTAGCAGGTACAAGACATACTACGAAGTATACGGTGAGCCTAGACTACGCGCATTGCGCGAACAGTTTGGATACGACCTAGGCACAGCAAGATACGTTGAAGAAATTGACAAGGCACAAGGTCAGTACATAGCAAATTTACTAACTGACAGTACAACTGATAATAGGTTTGGATTCAACTCATCTGAAGCAACGCTTCAGGGAATCTATCCTAATCAAGAGTTGTTAAATCGTGCTGACTCAATGGTTGGTGACACCAGTTTAATTGGTGCCTTGTTTAACCAGGGTGACTTTACTGAAGACCGTTCCGATGTCGTGTCAGATATTCTGTTTAATATCAGAATCAATGGCAAGCCGGTTAAGTACACATCTGATGAAGCATTCTCTGCTGCCGAGGACCTACAGATACGTTCTGGAAACAAGGACTACTATTCTGGTATAGAAATTATTGAGCAAAAAGCAAGAGATGCTGGCCTTAAAAAGGGAACCAAAGATTACGAAGAACAATTCGGTGCATGGAAAGATAACTGGGAATTAACCATTGCGGAACGCTACCCACTATGGGGAGCCCGTGATAAGAAAATTCGCCAGAACCGTGTTGAAAAGAATATTGCTGCTGCAAGTCTAATTGTATTTGATGATAACTTCTCAAAGACAGTTGGGGAGAACTCAACAATTCCGCAAGCAGTTAAAGAGTATCTTGTTGCTCGTCAAGAATTACTTGTAATGTTTGAAGAAGCAAAACTAGCAAGTGGCAGAACAACACTTGAGGCTGCTGATAACGCTTACATTGCAGAGATAAGAGATAATCTTGTTTCAATCTTAGATACTAAGTATCCTGGATTCCAAAGAGTATATGATATCTACTTTAACAATGACCCATTAACACCAATAACACAATATCAAACTGGATATGGATTTAACTAATGACTGTAGGACCAACAGAGAATCGTAGGGAATGGGAAAGTTCCACGCCTGAACGTAATGCGGAACTTATTGCTGCTGCAAATTACAACATTGGGCTTAGTCAAAAGGTTGCTTCTGGTGAAATCACAGAACTTGAAAAAGCACAACTTATGTCATCCTATGACCCTGCCGCAAAAACTAAATCTAGTGCTGGCACTACTTCAAAGTCAAGAACGCTTCCAACAACCTTAAATAAGGCTGCGGCAGATGCTCTTATTGAAAAGGAATTAGTTGATGCCTTAGGTTTTATGCCTAATGCAAAAATTAAGGCTGAGTTCTTCAAAGGAGTTAATGCATTTCTAAAAGCCTATGGCTCTAGTTCTTCAACTAAATCTAGTGATGGTAGAAGTACAAGTGCTAGCGTTCAAGGTGCAGATGCAGATGTTTATGTTAAGCAGTTTGTTGCAGAAGTAGTCAAGGATTCTCTTAAGGCCAATCCAAACATTAAGTTTGGTGGAAAAGTTGGAGATACTGTAGCAGTTTTAAGCAAGTATTCTGCTGACATGGGTGTCTTCAAAACTGCTGGTGAAATTGCAAGAAATGCAATTGATGTTGCTGGCGGCAAGGCTCGTCAAGAAGACCTGCTAACAAAGTACCGTAAAGATGCTCAGGCATTATACGCTAACTTTGCACCACGTCTAGCAGAAGATGCTAGCCTTACTGTGCGTGACTTGGCTAATCCATATATCCAAATGATGGCTGATACATTTGAAGATGTTGCAGATAACATTAAGTTAACTGATGACACCATTCAAAAAGCAATTAATGATGCAAAGGGAATTATGTCGTTAGGTAATTTTAGAACAATGTTGCGCAATGACCCACGCTTTGGTACAACATTAGGTGCTAAAAGAGAAGCGGCTCAACTTGCCACTTCTATGATTAGTTCGATGGGATTTTAAGTTATGGCTCCTCGTGGTGGTCCTGGTGCAAAGACCCAGACTAAAGACAAAATAATTCCTAATGTTATTAACAAGCCAGTTGTAGCAGACGACAAAAAGAAAAAGAAGAAAGCCCCAGTAACTCCTGCAGCACCAGTTATTGATACAGGTCTAGCAGTTGATGAAGCGTTTGCAGCAGACCCAACTGAATCAGAGGCACAGATTGCTGCACGTGTTCGTGCTGAAGAAAAAGCAGCAGCGCAAGCAGACTTTCTTGCTGATGCTGGTGCGGTATTCAGAAGCACACTAAAGACTGTGTTTCCTGGTGCAGAAAATGATGGATGGATTAACCAGTTATTTGAAGCAGCAAAGCCACGTCTAACTGTTGGCTTTGAAACCAATGACATCCTTGACTTGATGATTCAGAATGGTGAAACACCACCGCAGTTCAATGAAAGATTCAAAGGTATCTTTGAACTTGACAGACGACGTGATGCTGGTGAAGCAGTCTACGTTCCAAAGATTGCAGAGTATGAAGCAGGAAGAGAAGAGTACTCTCGTCTAATGACCCGTATGGGTATGTCAAATCTTGGTACAGTAGAGAACTATGGAACTCTCGTGGGTAACGACGTATCTCTTGATGAAGTTCGTGATAGAGTTACTGAAGCATACAATCGCGTTAAAGGTCTTGATGACCAAGTACTTGCTGGACTTAAAGAACAGTTCCCTAGCCTAAAGCAGGAAGACCTAGTTCAAGCAGTGCTAACAAAAGAAACACCAAATGAACTGGAGAACCGTATCATACGTTCTGAGATTGGTGTTGAGGCTAGACAAGCAGGAGTTACCTCAGTACTTGGTGCTCAAGCATTGCAAGAAAAAGGCATCACACGTGCTCAGGCACGTACTGGATTCCAGGCACTTGCTGAATACCAACGTACCTCAGGCACTGGTATTGCACAGGCTCAAAGAATGTTTGGTGACACAACTAAGCCTGAAGACCTGCAAACTGAACTTGAAAAAGAAGCACTACTTGGTCAGACATCTAAGACACGTAAGCGTCTAGAGTCTCAGGCACGTGCGCAATTTGGTGGACAGACTGGCATTACTACTGGTTCACTAAGTCGCAAGAAACAAATATAATAAACTCTCGTTGGATTGACCGCCCCCAACGAGTATTAGAGCGGTAGTACACACCAACTGATATGCCCCTGTATCGGAGTGAGCCGTGTACGTTCAAACAAACAATGTAAGGGAGATGGTTGCGATGAGCAACAACAATCAAGAATGGCTAGAAGACGATGATTTGGATTTTGAGGATTACTCAGATGAACCACAACGTGGTTCGAGTGATGATGTCCTCAAGAAGGTCCGTCGTGCAGAACGTGCGAAAGACAAGCAACTCAAAGAAGCACTCGCAGAACTGGAAAGTTTGCGCAAGTTCCAGCGTGAGTCAACTATTAGCCAAGTCTTAAATGAGAAAGGTGTCAACCCAAAGGTTGCCAAGTTTATTCCAGGAGACATTGAATTGTCTGCGGATTCCATCAGTGAATGGTTAAACGATAATGGTGAACTATTTGGGTTTGCAGCACCAGCCAAAGAAAGCCCTGTTTCCCGTGAGGACATGGGTGCTCTTCAACAAATGGGTATGGTCGCATCAGGCGCACTAACTCCAGACGATGTGAACGACGCGTTCAGCATGGTCAACAACGCCCAGAGTGCAGAGGAATTGTTAAATTACCTTTACTCTCAGGGTGCCGAATAATCGCAAATCAATCTAACCCCTAAGGAATAATCATGGCTGTAACAGGCTTATCCGGTGGCAGTGCAGCAACTAACGGTGGTCTTGGTGGTGGCGCATACGCTTCCGCCAACAACGTTGGTGCTTTCACTCCATCCAATGGAGCAGGTCTAGTTCAGAAGGCATACGACCGCCTTGTTGAATTTGAACTACGCTCAACCCCATTGCTACGTTCCGTAGCAGACAAGAAGCCTGCTCGTCAGGCAATGCCAGGTTCATCTGTAGCACTACAGATTTACAACGACATGGCAGTTGCTAAGACTGAGTTGTCTGAAGAAGTTGACCCAGCAGCAGTTGCTCTGTCAACACCAGATATCGTAACTGTAACCCTACGGGAATACGGTAACGCTACTCTAGTTAGCAAGAAGTTGCAGTTGATGTCTCTTGCAGACGTTGACCCTGCTGTTGCTAACATCATTGCATACAACATGGCTGATTCTATCGACGAACTAGCACAGGATGCATTGCTAACAGGCACCAACGTAATCTACGCAAGTGGTGGAACAACCACTGCAACAACAACCTCAGGTATTACTTCAGATGATATTATCTCTGCTGCTGATATCCGTCGTGCTGTTGCTAAGTTGCGTACCAACAAGGCTAACGGACGTAAGGGTTCACTATACTGGTGTGGTATTCACCCAGAAGTATCCCATGACCTTCGTGCCGAAACTGGTGCTGCTTCATGGCGTAACCCACACGAGTACCAGAGCAACGATGCAATCTGGGCTGGCGAAATTGGTCAGTTTGAAGGTGCATACTTCATCGAGTCACCTCGTTTGAAGAAGGCTGCAGATGGCGATAGCACATCTGTATACCGCACCTTCCTATGTGGACAGCAAGCACTTGCTGAGGCTGTAGCCGAAGAACCACACGTGGTTATTGGCCCAGTCGTTGACCGTTTGATGCGTCAGCGTCCAATCGGTTGGTACGGTGTTCTAGGACACGCAGTGTACCGTCAAGATGCACTGTTCCGTATTGAGTCTGCTTCAAGCATTGCTTAATTAGCGACACTAATCTCATCCCTAAATCATATAACGGGTTTAGGGATGGGGTTATGTTTCTAACCAGAAGGAAAACATAATGCCATATCTATTTGTACCACCAGTGGTCAACGAAGGACCAATGGGTGGTAACTACTTCTTTGCTAGATACCCACGCAAACAAGGCGTAAGTGTCTTTAAGATTGATGGAGTATGGTACGAAGATAGATTTCCAATTCAAGATGACCTAGACCAAGCAGATGTATTCTACTTAGGTGGACATGAGTACCCGGTAACCCTAGCCGAAAAGAATGACCTTGAGGCTGCTGGCTATGAAGTGATTACGTTATGACACTGTTAGAATCTTTGTCTGTGGTATCGTTAACCCTTGGCATCATTGCTATGTTAGGTAAGTTCCTAATTGTTAATCCACTTAAAGCCTACATTAAAGACCAGACACATCCCATTCAGCCTTCGGCTAATGGTGGACGTAGCCTTGCAGATGTAGCAATGGCAGTCAACAGAATTGAAAAGCGTTTAGATGAGCACATTACATTACATCTTAAGGATGAACTATGAGTGGTAAGTACAACATTGTAGCCAAGCAGGGTGCTACATACAATCTTAACTTTACAGTTGAGACTGATGGCGTAGCATGGAACTTGAGCACATACACCTTTGCTATGCAGGTTCGCCGCTCTACAGCATCAACCACAACTTTATTAAATCTTACTTCTGCAACCATGAATAGTTCTGGCGAAGTATCCGTTACGGTATCTGCTACTACCATGAATGGTGTACCTGCTGGTCGTTGGGTATACGACATTGAACTTACCTCTGCTGGTGGTCAAGTAACTCGTATCCTAGAAGGTCGCTTTATTGTAACTCCGCAGGTGACACAATAATGTCCACGATTGTTACCATTCAAGAAACAGTAGTTGATGTAATTCTCAATGAAGAAGTACCACAAGAAACTATCGTCCTTGTATCTAACGAGCAGGGACCACAAGGAACTCAAGGTGTCACAGGACCTACAGGACCAACAGGTCCACAAGGTATTACGGGTCCTACTGGTAGCACTGGTGCTACTGGCTCAACAGGACCGACAGGTCCAACAGGAGCAACAGGCGATACTGGTGCCACAGGGTCTACGGGTAGTACGGGACCAACGGGACCTACGGGTGCGACAGGTCCTACGGGACCGCAAGGTGACCAGGGTATTCAAGGGGTCACAGGTCCCACTGGTGCACAGGGAATCCAAGGTGTAACTGGTCCAACAGGTGCAACTGGTGCTGACTCTACAGTTGCTGGTCCAACAGGACCTACTGGTCCTACAGGACCAACGGGTGCTACAGGGGACACAGGAGCAGTAGGAGCCACTGGACCAACTGGGGCTACTGGAGACACTGGACCTATCGGTCCAACTGGTCCTACGGGTCCTACAGGGGCTACAGGACCTACTGGAGATGTAGGTCCGACAGGACCTGCTGGTGCTACAGGTAGCACAGGTCCGACTGGTGCAACTGGAGCCACAGGTGCTACAGGTGCATCTGGTGTTATTTCTGTATCTGCACCAATTACAAATAGTGGAACTTCTACCTCTGCTGCCCTTGGCTTTGATGCTACTGGCTTTGTCAAGACTTCTGACGTTGGCACTGTAACTGGTGACATGATTGCTAACGACACAATCATAGATGCTGATATTAAGAGTACTGCTGCTATTGCTGCAACCAAAGTTCAGGGAACTGTTGCCGCTGGTGGTAACACTGGTCAGTTCTTAAAAAAGAACAGCACAACTAACTACGACACATCTTGGTCAACTGTTGCTGGTGCTGTATACCAACCATCTGCTCCATCAACACCACAGAATGGTGACATCTGGATTGACTCCGATGCAACTGCATCTGTTATTAATACCAATGATTTCTTGTTAAAGAATGATTTTAATTTACAGTCCACACCTATTGGTGGTGTTACCCAATACGCTGGCGCTACAAGCCCTAGTTCTAGTTGGGCTATCTGTGATGGCGCTGCAGTAAGTCGCACAACGTATGCAACATTGTTTGCTCGTATTGGCACAACCTATGGTGTTGGTGACAACTCAACTACATTCAACCTACCAAATCTAAAGGGTAGGATTCCTGTTGGTTTAGATTCAACTCAAACAGAGTTTGATGCTTTGGCTGAAACTGGTGGTGCCAAGACTCACACATTAACTACTGCAGAAATTCCAGCACATACTCACACTGAAACAACTCCTTCTTTGACTGCTCCAAACTACGTAAACTTTGGTGGAGCAAGTAACATTTATGCAGCAACGCCTCAGACTATAAATACTGGAAGCACTGGTGGCGGCGGAGCGCACAACAATTTGCAGCCATACATTGTTATGAACTACTTGATTAGGATTGCATAATGACAACTAGACCAGGATTCGTATGGGATGCCACGGCATCAGAGTGGGTTGAGATTGGACAGGCTACTGTCCTAGCCCCAGTTAAGTACCAAGCAACTGCACCAAGTTCTCCTGCTACAGGTGACATTTGGATTGAGTCTGACGTAGACGTACCAAGCATTGACTCTGCCCAGTTCCTACGCTGGCGTAAGACAATGACAGGTGGAGAAACTTCCCTGTCAGGTAATGATGATTCATCTCTACCGCTTGCTTACACTCCAGGATACGAACAGTTGTACATCAACGGTGTATTGCAGGTACGTGGTGGTGACTATACCGCAACTACTGGCACTACAGTTACTGGACTTACAGCACTGGTAGCTAATGATGTTGTTGAAATCTTTAGCGCAGTTGCTCGTACTGTTGCTGATGTTTACACACAGACTCAAAGTGATTCAAGGTTTGTTAACAAGACTGTTGGTGGATTAAACCTTGTAGTTCCTACATCTGTAACTGGTGGAACTGTAAATGCTAACGGCGCTGTTACTATTGGTTCCGCAGTTTCTAGCGTTACTGTAAATGGTGCTTTTAGCGCAGCCTATGATAATTACAAAATTATTATCTCCAGTGGCGGTACTGTAGGCAACGACTATGGCTCATTACGATTGGGTTCTAGCACATCAACCTACAACTATGCTGCTCAAACTTTGCAATATTCAACTGCTGCTTTTGGTGGATTTGGTGTAGGTACAAATGCTTCAGAGTTTAGATACGTTTGGTCCAATGCAAACAGCACTGGATACACAGGCAACGTTGAATTGCAAAATCCTTTCCTAGCACAATACACTCGTCTTGTTTCTGATTATGCTGCTGATGACTATAGATTCTTTATGGGTGGAGTACATAAAACCGCATCTTCATACACAAGTTTTACTCTTGGACCAAATGCGTTCACTGGAACCTTGACTGGTGGAACCATCCGCATCTACGGCTACAACAATGGAGCGTAACTAATGACTAGAGCAAGAGACGTAGCACAATCTGGATTAGTCCATTTATCTACTCAAGTCTTAACTGGTGCTGCAAGTGCAATTAATTTTAGTAGTGTTTTATCTGATACTTACACTAGATATCATGTTAGTTATCAACTTGGTTGCACTGTAGATAATGATATGTTTTTTAGATTTCGTGAAAATACCACGGATAAACAAGCAAGTTACTACGGCTCTGGTGGGCTGACTACTTATGCAGGTAGCAGTAGTGTTTATTCTGCTTCAAACATTGGATACTGGTATTTAGGACAAATTCCTAATGCAACAATTAACTATTCAACTGGATGGTTTAATATGTATAGGAGACCATCATCTCCTACAGTTGGAATTATTCATGGTCAGTATATGAATAGTCTAAATTTAGTATCTGGAAACTATTCTGCTGGAAATTACAGCATGACGAACTTTAATGGATTTAGTATCTACGTTCCGTCTGGAACTTTGAACGGAAAGGTTTCGCTTTATGCCTACAGAGACTAAGGTAATTTTTCAAGACAACGGAGAACTAGTAGAACTTACTGGTGAAAATGCTGAGTTGTATCTTGCTGATATCGCTGAACAAGTTGAAAATCTAAATCAAATTAAAGCAGAACTTGTAGCCAAAGAAGAAGCCAAGGCTAATGGCATGGCAAAACTAATTGCATTAGGTTTAACTGAAGAAGAAGCAGGTGCTTTAATTGGCTAAGAAAGCATTTGTATATGACGGCTCACAATGGGTTGACATTGCACAGTCCACGGCGGACCTATCTAACTACGCCAACTTAACTACCACTCCTATCAGTGGTTTCCGTAATGCCATTATCAATGGTGACTTTAATGTATGGCAACGTGGCACATCGTTTACACCATCATCATCTTTGATTTATACCGCTGATAGATTCTTTGGATACAACAGTGGCAATGGTTCCATGACTATAAGCCGCCAAACATTTACTCCTGGAAACGTTATTAGTGGGTATGAATCTGAGTATTACTTACGCACTGTAGTTGCTTCTGTTGGCACTTCTAGTGCCTTCAATCTTGGTCAGCGCATTGAGGACGTACGTAAATTTGCTGGTCAAACTGTAACCGTTTCTTTCTGGATGAAGTCTGATGCTAGTCGCACAGTTACTGGTTATGCCTACCAAAACTTTGGTACCAGTGGTTCTGCGACAACTACCACACAGTATGGAACTTTTAACGTAACTACATCTTGGCAACGTTTTACTGCAACAGTAACTATTCCATCAATTTCTGGCAAAACCATTGGTGCTAACAATTACTTGGCTATTGAACTTAATCTTCCAGTTGCTACACAGACCACTGAAATCTGGGGTGTACAGGTTGAGAAGGGAACTATCGCTACTCCATTTGAACAACGACCTATTGGTACAGAGTTGCAACTTTGTCAAAGATATTATCAAAACTTTAAGTATCACGAAATTGCTGAAGTCGTGGGAGCAATAGGTTATGCTGCAGGAAACTATTACTATGGAGCATCTTCACTATCTGTTCCAATGAGAACAACTCCATCGGTTTCACTTAGCAGTATTAATTTTAGACGTTATGATGCAACAGTACTTGCTGCGTCTAATGTTTATTTTCAAGCAACTGGTGACGGAGTTTATTGGGCTTTTGCTGCATCTAATGCAGGTTACAATGCAACAAACTTTTTTATTACTTGTTCAGCAGCAAGTGCGGAGTTATAGATGGTTAAATTTTATACAGCAGACCTTACAGATTTTGTTTGGTATCGTCCTCTTCCAGGTGCGTCAAGTCTTCGCATTGAACGTGAGGATGAAAATGGTTCTTTTCAGGTTCAAGTTACAGAAGCCGACCCTTATTACCTTGAATATCTTGAATGGCTTGAAGCGGGAAATACTCCAGAACCTTGGTTGCCACCAGTTGTTGAGGAACTATAATGGCTTGTAGAACAGGTTGCCCAACACAGGACTGTGAATCATACGCAGACTGCTGCAAGGGTGTAGCAATTAATAAGTCCTCACTACGACCCTAGTGTAGTGTGCTAGGATTATAGCATGGTTAAGATTGCAGTCTATGCTATAGCCAAGAATGAGGCTAAGCACGTTAAACAATGGGTAGAAGTGACTAAAGGGGCAGATGTCCGAATTGTCCTAGATACTGGGTCAGAAGATAACACCTATGACCTACTTCAGAAGTACCCCATAGAAGCCCACAGAGCCACGCTAAGCGACTTTAGGTTTGATATCGCACGAAATATGGCTCTAGATTTAGTGCCATCTGACGTGGACGTGTGTGTCTCTATAGACATGGATGAGATACCAGACCCAGACTTCTTTGACAAGATACGACAGGCTTGGAAGCCAGACACTGGCAGGGCTTGGGTCATGTGGGACACAGGTAATATCTGGGCTAACAATAACCGTGTCCATGCTAGGCATGGGTACAGGTGGAAGTATCCCTGCCACGAGGTTATTCAGTGTGAGGGTCCAGAGAATCTGATAGTCGTTGAGACTATGGTTACCCACAAGCCAGATGATGACAAGCCACGTAGTAGTTATCTATCACTACTGGAACTGGGACATAGCGAAGACCCTACTGACCACCGCATGATTGTCTACTTAGCCCGTGAGTATTACTTCAAAGGTATGTGGCAAGAACTTATAGATGTGGGTAAGAAGTTGGAAGACATTCCTGGATGGAATGTTGAACGTGCTCAGACTTGGCGAGGGATAGGCGAAGCCTACTGCAAGTTAGGTAATGAACGTGAAGGTTTGTACTGGTATCAACGTAACGTTGAAGAAGCACCAACTGACCTAGAGGCTTGGATGCCATTAGCGTTCTACTATTACGAACGTAAGATGTGGAACCACTGCTACCAAGCAGCAATTAAAGTAACTGAACTTTCCCTTGAGTCACATAACCATTATGTGGCTGACCAATCAATGCCATGGAGAATGTACGACCTGCTATCCATAGCGTGTTGGAACCTAGGCAAGAAGGGTTCTGCTAAACGCTATGCACGTAAAGCGGTTGAACTAAATCCCGGCGATGAACGTCTAGTTAAAAACTATGAGTTCATTATGCATAAGACGGTAAAGGATTACAAGGATGGCTTGTAGAAGCGGATGTCCAACTCAAGACCACGAGTCTTGGGGAGATTGTTTAAGAGCATCTAACATACAGATGTCAACTGGAGATGCCAATGGCAGTCTAGTTAGCAATGGCTGGACAAATAAGAAATGGAACAACGAACTAAGTTTGTACCGTGAAGCCCGTAAGCAGGGTATTCAACCAGAAGGAACTTCCACAGCACAAATTCGCAAGGCTATGGATGTAAGTGATAAAACAGGGCATGCCTTCGGCAGCGCACTCTAAGGAAAAAATAATGGCATACAAACCAAGAAAAGATATTAAAGTATCTGAGTCTTACATTCAGAAACTACGTGATGCTGGTTCTAAGAAAGCAGCATTAGAGAAGTACGGTAGTTCTAGCGACCCTAAGATGCGTGAAGCACTACGTCGCTTCTACGGTGCAAGTGCACCTGCTCCATTAGGTGATAGCAAGCGTGCACAATTAGGTACACTACCTAAGAAGAGCGTTGCAATGAAGACCGTATCACAGGCAAAGCCTTCTCGTACTGGTATGGCCCCACGTTCTACTACTGCAACAAAGCCAGCAGCAACAACGTCAAAAGCAACAGTAACAATGGGTTCTCGTACCGGTGGAAAGATTACTGTAAATAAAGAGGCTAACGAAAAGCGCAAGGCAGAGTTTGAAAAGCGCACAAATCGTGCCATGACAGTTGCTTCCGCTATTCCAGCAGTTCGTGCTGCTCGTGTAGTTGCTGGTGGTACAAAAGTAGCAAGTGGTATTGCTAAAGCAAAAGGTACCGCAAAATTCTATGGTGATGCTGCACGAAACATGTCTACTCGTGCTCAAAAAGCAGGAGAGATGCGTAGCACACAGCAAGCAGTTGCTGCTGCTAGCAAGAAAAAGGCTAGTGGATTACAAGGTGCTGCAACTCGCGCAAAGAACGCTAAGGCTGCAGAGAAGGCAAGACTAGCACGTAACGCTAAGGCTGCTGCTACTCGTGCTGCTAATAAGAAGGCTGCCGCTAAGCGTGCAGGTAAGGCTGGTAAATAGTGGCTAGCAAAACTCCAGGTGGTGGAGGCGGCTTTGGTCGCGGAAGCAGTGGTTCTGGTGGTGGCGGAGGCGGTAAGCGTAAGCCAAAGAAGCCATCTGTATCCAAGCAAGATGCTATGAAGAAGCACCCAGCAGGTAAAGGTTTACCTAACCAAGGTGCTAAAGCAAAAGTATATGACTTTAGAACTGGTCAAGAAGTTAAACCATCTGCACCAGTAAAACGTACCCTAGCATCTGATACTAAAAGAGTAATCAAATCTCCTAAGACTAAAGTTGCAGGAGCCTCAGTTGGAACAGCAGTTGCTGCTGCTGGAACAATCAAGGGCATGAAGAAGGCTGGCGAAGCAAACGCAGCCAGAATCCGCAGGAACAAATCAAAGTCTGTACCAGTTCCTAGAGACAGGAAGAAACAATAATGTGTGCTACGTGTGGATGCAATCACAAGAACTACAATCATGAAATGCCTTCAATGCCAGGTTCTTACAAAGGTATTGACAAAGTAAACTACAACATGCCAAAGGTACCAGCAGTCCCTGCTATGCCTAAGTCAACCAAGAAGGGTAAGTAACATGGCCGATTTTGATAAGAATGACATTCGTAATGCTAAGCGTACTGCTAGTAAAATGCGTAAGCGAGAGTTGCGGATAAGCAATAAAGGCGCAGTTGAATTTAACAAAGGCAACAAGGCAGATGTAAAAGCAGGAAAGTCATCTGCTGGAATGAAAGTATCATCATACGGAAAAGAAGTAAAATCTACTGGGATGAAAGTAACATCTAGTCGTGTTAAACCAGCAAAGACTAACTCCGCTCGTAAGCCTTCTATGCCAGTTAAGACTGGCGTTAAGAACAAACTAAAGACTCAGGGTAAAGCAGCCACGCAAAGTGGCAAGGGTTACATGAGGACCGGAAAGAAATAATCATGGTAGCAAAGAAGGACCCACGACTAACACGTGCAGGTGTTTCTGGCTACAACAAGCCAAAGCGTACACCTAACCATCCCAAGAAGTCACACGTTGTTGTGGCTAAAGTTGGTACTGAGGTTAAGACTATTCGCTTTGGTCAGCAGGGTGTGTCTGGCTCTCCTAAGAAATCGGGAGAGTCAGCATCCTATGCTGCACGTAGAAAGTCATTCAAGGCACGTCACGCATCTAACATTAACAAGGGTAAGATGTCCGCAGCGTACTGGGCAGATAAGGTTAAATGGTAATGGCTTACACCAACCCTGCTAAGCGAGAAGCACTCAAGAAAAAGATTATGGCTAGTTCCAAAGGTGGTAAGCCTGGTCAATGGTCTGCTCGTAAAGCACAACTACTGGCACAAGAGTACAAGAAGTCCGGTGGTGGTTACTCAGGTCCCAAGACTTCTAAGCAGAAGTCACTATCTAAGTGGACCAAGGAAGAGTGGGGTACCAAGTCAGGTAAGCCTAGCACTCAAGGTAGCAAGGCTACTGGTGAACGCTACCTACCTAAGAAGGCACGTCAAGCATTGACTGCTGAGGAGTACAAGAAAACCTCAGAAGCAAAGCGCAAGGGCACAGCCCAAGGCAAACAATTTGTTAAGCAACCAAAAACTATTGCAAAGAAAACGGCAAGGTACAGATAATGGCAACATTCGGTTCTATGACTGATGAGGTTGTACGTAAACTAGCAGGGTTTACGCTACGTCAAGACCGTCAGACACATCTTACTGCTACAGCAAGTGCGACAACAACAAGCATTACTGTTGCCTCTGCACAGAATATCTCTAGCGGTATCATCCAGATTGATGATGAACTTATCTACGTAGATTCCTATGACCGTAACAGTGGTGTGCTTAGCATCCCACCTTATGGTCGTGGATACAACGGTACATCCGCTGCAACACATCAGAATGGTGCTCGTGTAATTGTATCTCCTACCTTCCCATCTGTAGATGTTAAGGATGCAATCAACGAAACACTTCTCTCAACTTTCCCGGACCTATACACAACAGGCATACACACCTTTGCATTCTCACCAGCAAGGTCAACTTATGCTTTGCCAGATGAAGTAGAGACAGTTCTTGGAGTGTCATACGAAACCACTGGTCCATCCAAAGAGTGGCTACCTGTTCGTGGTTGGCGTGTTGACCCTATGGCTAACACTGAAACCTTTAACTCTCGCAATAGCATTAGCCTTTATTCTGGTGTAGAACCTGGAAGAACTGTACAGGTATTCTACTCTGCTGCGCCTGCCGTAATGGATGCAGATGATGATGACTTTGAAATTGTTACTGGACTACCAGCATCCTGCAAGGATGTAATCATTCTTGGTGCTGCTGCACGTCTAGCATCCTTCATTGACCCAGGTCGTTTGACCTTTGGTTCTGCTGAGTCTGACCAACAGTCACAGATTGCTGGTCGTTCCTATGGTGCTGGTACTAACGCATCTAAATACTTACTCGCTCTTTACGACAAACGTCTTGCAGAAGAAGCACGCAAGATGAATGACCGTAACCCAATCCGCATCCACTTCACCCGATAGGTAAACCATGGCACGCAATTATTCTTCCATTGCATCTGAGAAAGCGTTAGCAGGTAACGTATCTAACATTGCAACTCAAATTACTCTTGACAATGTAACAAATCTTCCTAGTCCACCGTACACTTTGGTACTTAACCCAGATACGGCGATTGAAGAAATTGTTACTGTTGATGCAGACCAGAGTGGTGTATCTGCACCAACTCTAAAAGTTACTCGTGCTCAAGATGGTACTACTGCACAAACACACACTGCTGGTCAAACAGTAAAGCACATGATTACTGGTCGTGACTTGCAAGAGGCACAAGACCATATTGCTAATACAACTACCGCACATAACCTTAATCTAAAAGCACCACTAGCAAGTCCTACATTTACTGGAACCGTAGTGCTTCCATCTACAACTTCAATAGGTAGTGTAACTTCTACTGAACTTGGTTATGTAGATGGTGTTACTTCTTCAATTCAGGCACAGTTTAATGCACTAGATGTATTGCCTAAAGGTATGATATCTCCGTTTGCTGGTTCTTCTGCTCCTACAGGTTGGTTACTATGTAATGGTTCTGCCGTAAGCCGTACTACATACTCCGCACTCTTTGCGGTTATTGGTACAACATACGGTGCTGGTGATACAACTACTACTTTCAATCTTCCAGACCTATTAGGTCGTGTACCTATGGGTGCTGGTGCTGGTACTGATTTGACTGCACGTACTCTTGGTGCTGAACTTGGTGTTGAGTCTGTAACATTGACTGCTGCACAATCTGGTTCTCCTTCACACGACCACGGTGTTACAAGTGTTGGTGGCGGTGCCCATACTGCTAGTGGCTCTATCTCTACCGATGGTCACGGTCACAGTTTGATAATGGATTTCTCTGGAACCGCATCTCACGACCATGCTATTTCGGGAGCGTCTAATCCACTTCCTGCCATGGAATCAGATGGTACTGGTGGAACTATTGGAAACTACAACGGAACGGCTATTGCTGGTGTTGGTGCTCTTGGTGGTTCTGCAAGCGTATCTGTTGCAGACCACAGCCACAGCATTGACATTACCGTTAGTTCTGCTACCGCTGCTGCAGAAGCACACACCAACATACAGCCATCCACTGTTGTTAACTTTATCATCAAGCACTAAGGAGCATAAGTGCCAACTTATGATATTACAGAAGATGTTCCCTATGATATTTCTGCTACAACAACGGAAGCATCTTTTGAATTAACTGACATTGCTTATGACCTTACCATTGATGACCTACCGTTCCTTGTGAATGTTAGCAATCAGAATCCTTACAGGCGTGAGACTGCTCAGTATCGCAAAGACCAGTTTGATAACAGCCAAGAGCCAGGTGAGCAATCGCTCACTGGTTGGTGGTTACGTTCACAGACATCATGGCACAACGGTGCAGGTATTTCGTTCTACGAACCAGGTACCGATAGAGAATCACAGCAAAAGTTTGCCGATAGCCGTGGTATTGATATATGGACTGTTGGTCAAGCCACATTGCTTAACGATGTATTCCACTCATACACTGGTGCTAATGGAATAATTGCAGTTGCTGGTGAATCAGCAGGTGGAACTGACTACATAGTGTCAGGTGATAGTGCTGGTTACTTAAAGAAGTTAACTCTTAATGGGGATGCTGCTGCATCCGTCGCCAACTATACACTTGCAACAGGTCACGTCAGTGGTGGTGCAACCCCTGACTTGTTTAAGTCCGTAACCTCAGATGGTACCAGGTACTTTGCTGTATGTAGTAAAGCAATCCATGCCGGTAACATTGACGGTACTGGCTCTGATGTAGTTATTCATCGTCACATTACAGGTGGCGTTCACATAATTAAGTTTACTAAAGGTTACTTAGTATTTGGTGAAACCAGAAGTCTTTATATTATTAACGACTTAACTGACCCACTTACTACAACTGGTCATAACACTGGCACAAGTACTTTAGGTGCCTTACCAAAAATGTCACATGAAAATCCTAACTTCGTATGGAATACCATTGAAGGTGGAAACAGATTTATTTATGCTGGTGGTTATGCTGGCTCTGATTCAGAAATTTGGGCAATTCCATTTGGTGATAACGCTGGCATCTTAGAGCCAGACCCTGCTTCAGCCATTCAGGTAGTTCAACTACCCTATGGTGAAATTATTAATGCTATGCAGTACTATCTAGGTTACATGGCTATTGGTACCAACAAGGGTGTGCGTATCGCTCAAGTTTCAACTGACGGCTCACTAACCCTAGGTCCATTGCTGGTTGATACTCAGTTCCCAGTAACAGGATTTGTTGCCAGTGGCAACTACATCTGGGCATCAACATCTGTAGCAGGTGACAATGGGTTTGATAATGCAATTCTTATTCGCATTGACTTAGGTACTCAGTTTGACGATGGCACCTTTGCCTACGCCTACGACCTACAGTATGAATCAGACGAAGACTCTTACGCATCAGGTGTGCTGTTCGCGGAAGACCGTTTGCACATCATTGTTAATGAAGGTGGAGATGCTGGAGAAATCAAAACAGAAAAACTATCTTTGAAGCGTGCAACTGGCTGGCTACAGACAGGTAAGATTCGTTACGGTACGGTTGAACCTAAGTTCTTCCGTTACATTAACGTTCAATGCACTACTGGTCAAGGCGACAATGTTTCCGTATACACCATTGATAAAAATGGGACTACAAACTCATTGGCTATTTTGTCTGAGGGCTTAAGCAATCAGGACGTGTCTATGACCACTGTTGAAAACAAACAGGAATACATATCTCTTAAGTTTGTATTTAACAACGTAACAGATGACCAAGAACTACCTGTACTTGAGGCTTACCAGATTAAGGCAGTGCCAGCCACTCGCCGTCAGCGTATCTACCAGTACCCACTGTCATGCTACGACAGTGAGATGGACAGATACAGTTCTATCTTTGGCTACACAGGTCGTGCAATGGAGTTTATCCAGCGTCTTGAAGCCATTGAAGAGACAGGTAGGTTTGTTAACGTAACAGATTACCGTACTGGTGAGCAGTATCAAGGCGTAATTGAAGAGGTTCGCTTCACTAACGAATCTTCCCCAGATAAAAATAGCAGCGGCTTTGGTGGCTTGCTGTTAGTAACAGTAAGGAAACTATAATGGAAAACTTTTTAAGTTGGTTGGCTACAAGTCCACTAGCATCCTTTGCAAAGATATTTGCAGCAGGTGCACTGGGTTGGTTTGTAGTTAACATTGATAGTTTAAGTGTACACCCAGCAGTTGCTATTGGTCTAGCATCTGCACTGCCTGTAGTAATCAACTGGTTAAACCCAAGTGACTCACGCTACGGCAACGAAGGAACATTAGATTAATGTACCCAGTTAAAGATATACCTATCTCAACTCACTATGGGGTTACTGGGAAAATCTGGAAACGTGGTTGGCATGACGGTGTGGACTTTGCTTGCAAGACCGGTACTCCAGTTTATGCAGCACGCAAAGGTATAGTTACTGGCAACAACTGGGGTGCTGACTATGGTAAGCATATTGTGCAACGCAGGACATACCCACTAGGCACAAAGAACCACTTAGTCTATGCACATCTATCAAAAATATTTGTGCAGCCTAATGAAAAAATTAAAAAGGGACAGTTGATTGGTCTTACTGGTAATACAGGTAAAAGCACTGCTCCCCATCTTCACTTTGGTGAGCGCACTGGTGCTCGCTGGAGCACAAGCAATCCAGTTAATCCTCAACAAACATTGTGGGCATAATGATTGACAAAGTAGAATCAAACAAAGACAAGCAATCTATTATTTCAGGTAAGGCTGTTGCTGTTCGCATCAACGGCAAGACATCCTGGAAGGGTTCAGTACGCAGTAAGCGCAACACATGGGAGACTACCGTACAGGTAGAACTACCAGGTGGTGGACTACCTAACGTAATTCGCTTCCGCTTCTGTCGTTATCCAGGAACTGCTAAAGCAGATTACACTGGGCACTTCTCTTATCCAGTGCATCCAGGTATGGCAGGCAAGACTGTCTGGGTAACCCTAGCCCATTCGTTCATCTCTGGTGGTGCTATGCCAGTGGGTCTGTTCATAGACCATGATGGTAGTGCACCTATCGTACTAGATGGTCGTCAGATTAAATCTAACTAACTAAACAAACAAGAAAACCCCCCAAGGAGAAATCCAAGGGGGGTCTTTTTGTATTTAATCTATTGCTTTAACCATGTGCTGACAGTAACAACCTATTGCTGTACACATAGCATGTAGGGTTTTAGCCTTGTACCACAGTTCCCTCCGGAACATGTGGGCTAGGGTAGGTTCAGATGACAATCTTGATGCATCTCCCGCTCTCTGACACTCCTGGCAAATCATCTTCTAACCTCTCCAATCTTGCTTCTAGTGCATGGACTCGTTCCCATAGGTCTTCGGTCTCATCATAGAACCTATCAAGTAAGTTCTGAGACTCTATCCACTGTGTCCGAATCAATTCCTTCTTCAACTTTTTGTTCCACATAATCATCATCCTTCTGTGGCGAGAAGCCACCTAGTTTACGAACCATCTTATTAAGTGCACGATTGGCTGCCATTGCTGTTGCTCTAGCAGTTGGTCGTTCATTGTTAACCATCTCATGAAGTGTCTTTGAATCAACATCTTCACCATAGAACAAGAACACTAGGTTCTGTTCCTTCTCTTCAAGGTCATCGAATGCCTTCTTGATATCCGCAGCATAAGCCATGAAGTCACCTGACTCTGATGGTGCTTTCATGGTGCGACCCATGTTAGCCATGCTGTTCTCAATCTTCTGCCAATCATCAGATAGCACAGCAGGAATCATCATCTTGATGAACTCCTTCTTGTAGTAGAAGATGTCATCCGGAGAGTAGCCTTCTACCTGTGCTTTCTCTTTGACACAGAAGTCATGTGCTGCATTGCGAAGTGAGCGAGCAATCAACTTGTCTGAGTCCTTAGACTCATGTGTTGATGTCCACTCCTCCATCTTACGTGGATGCTGCACAAACCATAACCATAACTCTTGTTCTAAATCTGGTTTCTCCACCATCGGATACTTGCGATGATATTCGGATGTAACCTGTCGAACCATACCTTCATACTCTTGGACAAAACTATCATTAGAACTCATAGACTTTACCCTCAACAACAAAGGAACGACCATTGATTGGTACGTTTACTGGAGTCACATTGCCTCTACGACTGTAGAGTATAGTGAATCCTTGTTGCCAGTTAGCACCAGTCTGTCCGAGATAGTGCGCTTGCGATAGGTCCATGAGATGCCCAACTTCCACCCCATATAACTTGTGTCTAATCTGACCACCGAAGCCGGTGTGTTCATGTTGAATACCCTGCTTGTGCGTGTGACCGCAGACAACTGAAGCCCCAATTTGTTTAGCAAGGGTAAGAGCAGTCCCACCAGGTTGTTTGTTGGCACGACCCTCATCTCCATGAGCGAGAATCCATCCTGGGGTGAACTGATAAAATTTATCGTGATATGTAATTTCGTTCTCACGATACCGAAGTAGTTTGGAATACTCAAGGTCACGTAACGATGCAAGAGCAGGGGCAAATCGTGTGACGTAGTTTTGGATTCTGTCTCCATGATTACTCCTCATTGTATGGAAAGGCTTGTCGCCTAACGCTTCCTTGAAACCTGTCATTACTTTGGTTGTTTCGTCTAAACCTTTCTGAAGAGTTCCTTCAAACTCTCCAGCCAAACCCTTGTTCCAACGTGAAGGTTCTGGGCTATCAGCCTCATCACCTACACAGAACAACTCATCTGGTTCGTAGTCTGCAACAAAGTTCATAACTGCACGAGTTGCACGCTTATCGTTATACGGGATTTGCATGTCTGATAGAACTACGATACGTTTCATGTTGTTTCCTTATCTGTTTACTCAGTGTCCCATACGTCATCTATGACCATGAGTGCAATGGTTGCATAGTTGGCGATGTCCACGAGTGTGTCTCGGATTGATTCGTGCTTCGGTTCTTTACCACTATCTATTAAGTTATTAAGTCGTGCTACCTTGTCATGCATACGAACACGAATACCATTGAGTGCACCGCCAGGTGCATCACTAATATTCTTTGGTCCATAGTCCTCATGCTTGCTAAGCAAGATGTCTGCTAACTCATCTTGAATGTCATACAATGCAAAGCGCAGACAGAACTCATCTACCTCTTGGGTGGGAGACTTACGGTTACTTGAAGAAGGGTGTCGTTGCTTAGCCTCTTCACGTGCTCTATCTTTATCCCGAAGTCCCTTAGTAGGTTCAGTATGACCCCAATCTCCTGCGATGTAAACGTATCCCTCGCCGAAGTACTCATCTTCCCACTCACTCTTCATCTTACTCATGCCGCTACCTTCTCCCTAAAGAACTCTGTTCCTTGTTTGTTGAATATACTATTAACATCTTCACCGTCTGGCATATTGATTACAATAACGCCCTGAACTTCTCTCGCCAATTTCTTACCAAAATCCGAGCCTGGCTGGTCGCCATCCGCAAATACATAGATACGCTCGAAGTCTTGTAAGAGTTTCGAGTAATGTCTTTTCCACGAGTTAGCACCAGGAACCCCAATTGCCGGGATACCACACTTTTGCGTGAGCGTGATTGCATCTATCTCTCCTTCACATACTGCTATGAAGTCAGTTGCCTGACTGATTGCTGCTACGTTGTATAGCCTTGTCTCTGTACCGGACATACCCATGTACTTAGGTTCTTCCCCATACATGCTGCGGAATCTAATGTCCACCACACCAGTAGGTGTGATGTACGGTATCGCTAACCTATTAACGAACTGTTCATGACCTGGTAGAGGCTCTACGACCAAGCCCAGGTGGGCTGTATGCGCGTCTGCTAAGGTGATTCCCCGTCTTGCCAGATAGTCCTCCGCCCCTGCTATGTGCTTTGCGTAGTGTACTACTGCTCTGCCCAGTGATTCCTTCTGCGACTTTGATTGCTTCACGAAATCCTATTCCTTCCTTCTCCATAATGATTTTGTAAGTATCACCTTTGATACCGCATCCAAAGCAATTGAATGCGTTCTCTTCTATGTTAACTGTGGCTGATGCATGTGAGTCGTCATGGAATGGGCACTTAAGTTTCTGCCATCCATTACGTTCACGATAGACAGACCCACCGTAATGCTCAAGCACAGCCAAGATGCTATGCTTGTCAGTCATAGTCTGAATACTTTTGATATGCTAAACTCATAATGACTTTCATATATGTTTGTTCTTTTGCATAGTGAACCATTTTAATCTTAGCCACATCACGGTCTTGGTCTTCAACTAATTGCTTAAGACTTTCAATCTTTTGCATTAATATTGTAGTATTGCTTGACGTTATATAGTTAATTTGCTCAGGTGTTTGAGCCAATTCAAGCAGTTGCTTGCACACTTCATCTTCGGTAAGTTCTTCTTCCATTAGTAACCTGCTTCCTCTAATAGTTTATACCACACATCAACTGGCATTGTGGCGTACCACAAGCCAACATCAGTAGTACCCTTCTTCTTATGTATAACTACACCAGTATCTGCTTTGTCATTGTGCATCTCAACATCTAGTTCTTTCAGCCATGCTGAGAGTTCCATGCGTTGATGGTTCTTTACCTCGATAACAACAGCAGGAATACCAGCAATATCGCCCCTGTCAAGAAGGCCAGATAGTGCTCGT
>Ga0222712_10000817_pt1 | contig 39802 bp, 50 predicted proteins | sample C33_657DmetaG_FD_165043 | JGI IMG/M metagenome (GOLD analysis project Ga0222712, IMG submission 165043) | Estuarine water microbial communities from San Francisco Bay, California, United States - C33_657D | ecosystem: Environmental > Aquatic > Marine > Unclassified | place: USA: California... | reverse complement strand
TTGGTGCGAAGATAATCCTGATGGTGGTGTAATTACTGATCCGCAAGGCAATCAGATTGAATTAGACAATCACCAGGTTCGCGACATGAGAAAACTGGCTAGACGTAGAAAGGAAATTGAGTTGCCAGCTAGGTTTCAATATTTGAACCAAAAGTCTCAAATTGAGCCGGTGTTGACAGCCAAACATCCTTGGATGCGTAAGCCGGAAAGCGAAGAATACAGGGTAGCCCAGCAAGTATTGCGGGACTTTCCTGAAGTAAAACGCCGCCCGGATCATATGCATTTGGTTGCCGCATTAATTGAAGGGCTGAAAGTTCTTGCAGAACGAGATTCTGGAAAGACCAAAGTCACACCAATTAAACGAGCGCCAGCACAGCCAAGCGTCAAAGCTCCTCCTAAAGTTGATAAAGATGATTCTTCTCGCGCACAAAAATCCTTTCTTAAGGATACTTCAAACAGAGATGGATTGAGTGACCTAGTAAAAGCAATGGGGTTTGTGTAAGCCCCAATTTAACTCAGTAACCTAACTCAACTTATTTAGTATTATGGCACTTCTAACTGAACCTAATCTTAGTGGTCGCGGTAAACGCGAAGACCTGATGGACATGATTGCGCTTGTCGACGCAAAAGACACGCCATTCACGTCTATGGCCCGCAAGGGCAGCAAGCCCGGAAATATGTATTTCCGTTGGCAGGCAGACAGCAATCCTGCTCCCAAAGTTGGCGGCACGATTGACGGCACAGACGTTAGCTCCTACACCAACTGGGATGTGGGCTACCGCGCTGAGCTGGCAAACTACGCACAGGTGTTCCGTATGGACGCCGTTCGTGTATCCAAACTGTCTACTGACATTGCTCAGGTGGCAGGCGTGCGCGACGAGTTGGCGTATAACGTCAGCAAGTCCATCCTTCAGTGCAAGCGTTCGATTGAGACGACTCTCTGCTCGAACCAGACTGCACAGCAGGACACGGGTTCTGTTCCTTACCTCACGGCAGGGATTCAGACCTGGATCAGCACCGCCGGCACTGGCACCCCAACTCCCGGAGATATCCCTTCGCAGTTCCGCACTCCTACCGACTCGATCCTCACTGGTGCATCCAGCGGGTTGACCGACACGGCAGTGCAGGGAATGCTCAAGAGCATCTACAATCAGACTGGTCAGTACCGCTCGTTCGATGCCATTGTTGGCACCGACTTGAAGCGTGCTTTCACCAGCTTGCTTGGCACGACCCAGTTGACCACAACTTCCGCTGCCGGAACTTTGGCTGCTGGTGCAACCAAAGTGCAAACCTTCCAGCGCGACGCTGCTGCTGAAACGTACATTCAGTCCGTGGACGTGTTCCAGGGTGACTTTGGTACGGTTAAGCTGCACCCCACGGTGTTCCTTGGAACAATTAGTGGTGGCGCATGGACTGTTACCCCGTACAAAGGTCTTGTTCTTAACATGGACTTGATCGAAGTGCGCTACGGTGGCAATGTTGCCGCTGTGCAGTCGCTGCCAGACTTTGGCGGTGGCCCTGCTCGCGTCGTAGAAGCCGTCTGCGGTCTTGTTGTCGGGAACCCATTGGGTCTTGGCAAGTTTGACTTCAGCTCGTAGGCTTAGTATATGTGACCGTTCCCGCAGTATACTAGGACGGATCGAACGCCGGAAGCCCGCTAGGCGTGACACTCTGGAGAGACAGGGGCATTTTTATGATTGATATCGACCCTAGTTTAATTCCTGCAATGGAAGCTGAGTTTCGACGCGGCTGGCAGATGAATCGCATTCAGGCTGAGATCGACTCAAAGAACTCTGCCAAGTTTACAAAGATGCGCCACAAGTCGATTGACGGGATTGGCCAAAAGGTTGGTAGTATTCCGGGGCAGGCTTATCACTTTTGGGGACAAAAACTTGGATATCAATGTTGGGATGACGAAAAGTTTCTTGCTGAATTCTGGAGAGATAATCCTCAGTGCAAAGTTAATTCTGGCGGCACTAAAGAAATTAGTGTAGGTTGGGTTCCATCCACTAACGTAAGATCCCGCACTATTTACGCATGAAGGCTGTTCCATTTAGCGACATCTTATCTGAAGTTTGCCAATTAATTGGATTGGACAAAAGCACGCTAAATGACAAGAGCTTTAACTCTATCCGGGATTTTACGTCTCGCAGAATAGGAACAATATGGGATCGCGAAGAATGGCCTGATATCAACAGGTACATTAAGACGTTCACTGGCAATCCGATTAGTGCTGCTGTGTTTATTAACCCACCTGTCTTGCAGACAGAGTCTTTGCTCGATCTGACAACTCAAGATCTGTTGCCTCTTTTCCAGCAATTTGAAGAAAACACAATTGCGCTAAAACTGACTTTGGACTCAAACTTTCCAAGAGTTTACTTGGCAGATTTTGCGGCAGACGCATTTAGGCTTGGCACAATTACAGAGACTGAAGTTGCCTTTGAGAATCCGTTTTACTACAGCTACAACGGCGAACTTGTAAGTCTTTCTGATAAAAAGTACACATTCACTTATACGGCAGCTACTGACTCAAACGGTAGTTATATTGCAGACATCAGCATTAAGTTGCCATACGAGTCGTCTATTACTTTTCCGGCCTATCAAGGCCCCAATGGAAGCCTGACAACTACCGTGTTGTTTGACAAGAATCCACAGCGTCTTGTTCAGATGCCGACAGGGTCGCTGCAAGGACTTGCGGCTTGGCAGCGAGATCCACGGCTAACCACACGAGTTGTGCCTGTTGATTTTACGGTGGAGGATATAGATGACATTCCGTCCACTACAAAAACTGTAGATGTTACTTATCTTCGTTTTCTTCAGAATGGAGAAAAGCACATACAATACAGACTTGATGCTCCAAGGTTGACTGGCAGTCAGTTTGAAAACGCAACCGCTTACTCTGTTGGTTCTCAAGTCTATTACGACACGCTTCAATTGTCTTCTGCCTACAACCCAACAAATGCAGCGCGTGGAACCAAAGCTAACTTTTGGAACTCTGTGGTTGCTTCAAATTCTGTTGCTCCGGCAGATCCACCTAACCAGTACTGGGAAGTTGTGGCAATTCCCTACAGATTTAAGGATTTCTTGGTAAATGGCGTCAGCTCAGACTTCTTGAAATCAGAAGGAAGAACTGATGAAGCAGTTGTCTTTGATCAGATTGCCGAAATGGCCGTACAACAGCAGATTGATGTTCTTATTCGCCAGCAGGGACAAGCGCAAAAAATGAACATGGCCTACACATACTAAGTATGGGAAAATTTCTTATAAAAAGGAACGGCACGCCAGCGGCTCCTGGAGTAAAAGTTGTTGCGCGTATTGGTGTTAAGGGAAACAAAGAAACTTTTAAATTCCGCAAACAAGCATATTCTCCTGCTCCTCCACCTGTTACCGTGTATCAGATATTGACTGAAACGGGAGACTACCTTAACAATGAGTTTAGTTATCGCATTACCACGAGTTAATTATGCCTAGAATTACAGATTTAACTTCAGCGTCAACGGTCGCGCTCACCGACACGCTTGTACTTGTTCAGAGTGGCACAACTAAAAAATGCGATGTCTCGCAGGTAAAAACGCTTAACGCTTCTGAAATTACCAGCGGAACACTTAACTCTGCTAGGTTGCCTGTTGTCCCTGTGACGAGTGGCGGAACTGGTTCAACTAATGCAACAGATGCTTTAGCTGCACTTAATGCGCAGCCTGCTCTTACGTCTACGTCTCCACTTGCAATTTCAAGAGGCGGGACTGGAGCGACCACGGCTGCTGCCGCGCTGTCTAATCTTGGCGGAATTACATCCGCAAATGTGCCTGCTCTTGTGACTACGCAGTTGTCTGCGTACACACTACTGACAACGTCTGCTGCCTTTCAGAGTAGCGCACAAGTATTGGCGTTAGCTTCTACGCAGATCGCCGCAATTACTCCAGCTTCTATTGGAGCCATAGCAACTAGCGCAGCCTCTGGATTTGCTACTACTACACAGATTTCAGGAATTGCCTACACGTCACAGCTAACTGCATTGCAAAACAGTGCTCAAGTTAGAGCGTTAACTACGGCCCAACTTAATGCAATTAGCATTAATCCAGGCAGTGGGTTAACTGGCGGAGGAACGATTGACACGAGCCGTACAATTGCACTTCAGACTTCTGGAGTTGTATCAAACATTTACGGAAGCAATTCTACAATTCCAATTATCAGCGTAGATCAATTTGGCCGGATTACGGGGGCCACTAGCGTTGGGGTGTCTAGCACTGCCGGAGGAACTGTGACTTCTGTTGGGGCCACATCTAGCACGTTGGCGATTTCCAACAGCCCAGTAATCTTTTCTGGAGCACTTCAGATTGACCTTGCAACCACTGGAGTTGCTGCAATTACGGCAGGATCTAGTGCGCAGTCTGCGGTTATCACAGTGGATGCCTATGGTCGAGTGACCAACTTAGAAACCGCAACAATTACTGCTCTTTCTCCTACTGGAGTAGCTGCTGGAACATATGGATCTGCAAATTCTGTTGGAAGATTTGCTGTAAATTCAAACGGCGTTTTAACTGGCGCGACGGAACAGGCTTTGTCTATTGCCGCAAGTCAAGTGTTGGCCGGGCTGACATCTGCACAAGTAACTGGATTGGGTGTAGCTCAAGTTTCCGGGTTGGCGGCGTCAGCTACAACTGACACAACAAATGCATCCAACATTACAACGGGCACTTTAGTAGCGGCTCGCGTTGGCACTGGTATTACTGCCTCACAGATAGTCAACTTAAACGCTGCGCAAATTCTTGCGGGAATTACCTCTGCACAGATTACTGGCTTGTCTGCTGCACAGGTTGGAGCAGGATTAACATCCGCGCAACTCTCGTCAATTTCATCCGCTGCTTTGCCAGCTTCCGGCGCAACTGCCGGATCATACGGAAGCTCTACTCAAATAGCAACACTTACCGTTGACGAAAAAGGCAGAATTACAGCAGTTTCAAATGTTGCTGTTTCTGGTGGTGGTGGAAATGTAACTGTAGTGTCTGCGCTTAAAGAAACAATTACCACAAGTGCAACGGCTGCAAGTGCAACTACAATTCAGTTCGATGCATCAACTCAAGGCGTGTTGTATTACACATTAAATGCAACAGCAGCATTTCCTTTAAATGTACGCGGAAATTCAACTACTACACTAAACTCATTTTTGGCTGTAGGGCAGTCAGTGACGATAGTGTTCTTGAATACTACAGGAACAACCGGGTTTGGACTAATAGGAAATACCAGCTTTACGATTGATGCATCAACGGCAAACAGAACGCTTAGATGGCTAAATGCAGCACTGCCAGTTGCCTCATCAAACTCAATAGATGCTTGGTCTTTTACTATTGTAAAAACAGCAGATAACGTGTTTAGCGTGCTTGGTAGTTTATCGAGCTTTGCGTAATATGGCACTTTTAAGTACATTTTCAGCCGTTTCATCTAGGCCGTTTAGAAACTTCAGGATTGGATCTGGAAGTTTAACTGTAAATTACACTGTAATTGGCGGAGGTGGCGCAGGCGGAAGTGGGCGAGAGGGCGACTCCTTTGGTTTTGGTGCTGGGGGAGCTGGCGGTTTGCTGGAAGCAACATCTGTTGTAATAGCTAGATTAGCAACTGTAGTTGTAGGAGCCGGAGGAGCTGCAATTTCTCGTAACATTGTAGGCCAAAATGGATCTAAAACTACTCTATATAATGGCTACGGTTTAAATGTTGTTGCGTTAGGTGGAGGAGGAAGTGCTCAGAATGGCGGATCTGGTGGAGGAACCAACGGAACAACTGGCGGACTTGGAACTGCCGGGCAAGGTAACAACGGGGCTGGAGCTTCAACTAACGTACATAGCGGCGGCGGGGGCGGAGCTGGATCTGCTGGAATTTTTGCAAACGGAACAGGTGGAGGTGGTGGAGGTGCAGGGCTAGCATGCGCTGCAACTGATAATGTTGTTAGGGCAGGCGGCGGAGGTGGATATTGGTATGATGGAGCAAACTTTACTAAGGGACCAGGAGGGACAGGCGGTGGCGGCGATGGAATAAATGACTTCACAAATTCAGGAGGTTCGTTTACAGTTGCTCAAAGTGGTAGCATTAACACTGGAGGAGGCGGCGGAAACGACACTGCACGTGAAACTCCAATATCCGGCGGATCTGGAATTGTAATTATTCGATACACTAGTCCTACAATTTTAGCTAGAGGCGGAACAATTACTCAAAGCGGCGGTTTTGTTTACCACACATTTACAACTTCAGGAACATTTGTAATTAATTAAAATGGCTCACTTTGCTGAAATTAAAGACGGAATTGTTCAACGAGTAATTGTTGCTGAACAGGACTTTATTGACTCTGGTGTTTTGTTTGGAACATGGGTTCAAACAAGCTACAACACGCACGCTGGACAACATCCAGAAGGGCGTCCGTTGCGGAAGAACTACGCTGGAATTGGGTTTATCTATGATGAGGTGCGCGATGCTTTTTACGCTCCACAACCATATCCGTCATGGATCTTAGATGAAGAGACTTGCATCTGGAATCCTCCTGTGGCATATCCGTCTGACGGCAATAGGTACAATTGGGATGAGCCTTCTGTTTCTTGGGTTTTAATTAGTTAATCGTATGCCTGACGTAAAAATCTCTGCACTTCCATCAGCAACCGCAGTTGGCACCGCTGACATCTTTGTCCTCAATCAAGGAGGGATAACCAAAACAGCCTCCAAGTCGTTGGTGATTGCTGGGCTTGCTACTACCGACCAAATCGGTGGACTTAACAGTGCGCAGGTTCAATCGCTAACATCTGCTCAGATTGCCGCTATTACTCCTGCCACCATTGGCGCACTTTCTACAGATGCCGCTTCTGGCTTTGCAACTACAGCTCAGATTAGTGGGTTTACAAACACAGCTCAAGTTAGCGCAATTGCATCAGCTCAGATTGGGGCAATTACACCTACCTCGATTGGCGCGTTGTCTACTGATTCAGCTTCTGGCTTTGCTACAACTCAGCAAATCATTGGATTGGCAGTAACGTCTCAATTGTCTGGGTTTGCCACAACCTCACAATTGTCTGGCTACGCAACTACGACACAAATTGTTGGGCTTGCAGTAACATCTCAGTTGTCTGCGTTTCAAAATAGCGCACAAGTTCAATCGTTAGCATCCGCACAAATTGCTGCTATTACACCAGCGTCTATCGGCGCTCTGTCTACTAGTGCTGCTGCGGGCTTTGCTACAACTGATCAGATTTCTGGGTTTACCAACAGCACACAAGTTGATGCATTAACATCTGCGCAAATCGTTGCCCTTGGAACTGGATTAGGCGCTGGACAGGTTTGGAACTCGCTGAAAACTTACGCAGCAGGCGATGTTGTAACTGCAAATGGAAGTACAAATACATACGTTTCGCTTCAAAACAACAACACTGGCAATTCTCCTAATGCTGGATTTCCTTGGGTGCTTGCTGCTGCTGACGCAATTAAATTACAGGGCAACAATGTAGCAATGGGCACTCCTTCTATTGGAGATGTTTTGACATACAATGGAAGTTGGGCGGCAGCAGCTCCAACAACAGGTGGCCTTACTAGTGCGCAAGTACAAGCTTTAACCACAGCACAGCTCAACGCAATCAGCGTGTCTGCCGGAGCAGGGCTGACTGGCGGAGGGGGGTTGTCTGCGTCTAGCACGCTGTCTATTGCTGCGCTTTCGCCCGATCCTACTGGCACTTACGGCAGCACGTCACAGATTCCATCGCTTACGGTAAATAACCTTGGGCAGGTTACGGCTGTGTCTGCTTTATCGTTTGCTCCTCCAGATGTTCAGACATTTGCAACAAATGGAACTTACACCAAGCCCGCTGGAGCGCGATTGGTTAGAGTTCAACTTTGGTCTGGTGGAGGTGGAGGCGGATCTGGCAGGAAAGGACTTGCTGGCACTATTCGTTGCGGCGGAGGGGGTGGCGGATCTGGTGGCTATTTAGATATTATGTTTTCAGCGGCTGCTATTGGAGCAACTGAAGCAATTACTATCGGCGCAGGCGGCGCAGGAGGAGCTTCGCAAACTGCAAATTCTACCAACGGACTTTCTGGAAGCCAAGGAAGCTCAACCAGTTTTGGATCACTGTTGACACTTCCCGGAGGCAATGGAGCAACAGGCGGATCAGCAACGGCTGGTACTGGCGGCGGAGGTGGATATGGCGGCAATGGTGGAGCAGCAGCAAGTGCAACTGGAGCGGCAGGAATTGGTGGTACGCCAGCTACAACAGGATCAACTAGCATGTCGTGGGTTGGGGGATCTGGAGCTGCTGGAGGAGGAATTACGACGGCAGATCAAGCGTCTGCTGGTGGTGCTGGCGGAAGATCTATATTATTAAATTATGTTGGAGGAACAGCCGGGGCAGTTGGAAGCAATGGCGGAAACGGCATAAGCATGCCGTCACTACCAACAAATGGCGGTCCAGTTGGAGGGTCAGGTGGAGGATCTGGTGGATCATCTATAACGACCAACGCTGGAGCTGGAGGAAACGGTGGATTTCCCGGAGGCGGCGGCGGAGCGGGTGGCGCGGCGGTTGATGGCGTTGGCAACAGTGGAGGAGGCGGAGCAGGTGGAGCAGGTGCAGCAATCATCACAACCTACTTCTAATATGCCTCGCAAATCTACGTCACTATCCGTTGGTCGCGGCGAAAAGCTGCCTGTGTCTAAAGGTGCAGGTCTGACAGCAAAAGGTCGAGCCAAGTACAATCGAACTACTGGCAGCAACCTGAAGGCTCCTGCACCAAACCCAAAGACCAAGGCTGACGCTGGACGCAAGAAGTCATTCTGTGCGAGGATGGCTGGAGTTGTATCCAAGGCTAAAGGCCCGGCAGAACGCGCACGGGCGAGCATGAAACGCTGGAAGTGTTAATTTATGAAGAAGGGACTCTACTCCAACATCCACGCTAAGCGCGAGCGTATCGCTGCTGGCAGCAAAGAAAAGATGCGTAAACCGGGGGCCAAGGGTGCGCCAACTGCAAAGGCATTTAGACAATCAGCCAAGACCGCCAAGAAAAAGTAAGTATGGACGAGTTTATTACCAAAGTTCTTACTCACATTCTGGAGCAGGGCCTTACAGTAAGCTTGTTGGCGCTGGCGCTTTACTACCTTCACAGTAAACTTAACAAGCTGGAAGTTAAGATTTCAGAATGCGAAAACGATCGGCTTAAACTTTGGGAGCGAATTGCTCAAATCCACGACTAGACCTATGAAAGAATACCTAAAACAACCATCAACTTGGCTTGGATTCCTTAAACTTATCCTTGCAGGATTCGGAGTAAAGACTGGCCACGTTGACGCTGTAGGTGCCGCCGCTTTAACCATCCTTGGCACAATTGACGTTATCCGTAACGAAAACAAGTGATAGACGAGCGGTCAGCTAAACACTTAGATTCACTGCTTCCTGAAGTACGGGACGCGTTTGCTGACTTTTTGATTGAGGCAAAGGAGTTAGTTGCCAAAGAAGGACTGGACTACAAGATCATCTGCGGAACTCGTTCTTGGGAGGAACAGGCTGTGCTATACGCCAAAGGACGCACTTCACCAGGGCCAAAGGTCACCAATGCCAAGCCCGGATCATCCATGCACAACTTTGGCCTAGCCATCGACTGTGGCGTGTTTAAGGGCAAGGTATACATGGATGACAGTACTCCGGCGGACAAACGGATCGCTGACATGATGCACAAGCAAGCCTCGACATTGTGTGCTAAACACAAGCTTCGCTGGGGTGGAAACTTTAAATCTATTTACGATGCGCCTCATTTTGAGTACGATACTCCTTACGCTCTTGCTGATCTGTGTATTCGCAGGGGAAAGGGACAATCTTTAACCGCTTAATTATATGCCTAAGACCGATGCTAAAACGCTACTGATGATTCTTGGAAGCCCGATGGGCAGCAAGAAAGGAAAGTCCTGCCCTGAATGTGAATCTCCACTTGAGTCTGACGGCTGTTGCTCTGAGTGCGGGTACGGAGAAGAAGAGGACGACATGGGCGAAATGAACGACATGGGCGAAGATGAAGGTGAAGACATGCACAACGAGCGCATGATCGAGCTGCGCGACGATCTTCAGCGGGTTGTAGACAAGTTAAGTAAGCTCATCTCTTAATGCCTTCACAGCCGCAAGCTGAATCAGACAACAGTTACACTGGCTTTTCCAGTAGGCTTGACCCTGCAAACTTGCCTCCTGGCATTCTTCAGGCGGCTCAGAACGTAAGGCTACAGCGAGGCATTGCACAGCCTAGAAAGGGCTGCCAGAGGCTTACAGACGCCACTCTCAACAGCCTGACAATGGTTGGGTCAGGAGTGTGGATAGACTCACTTGGACGGGATAACATAGTGCTGGTCTTTTCGGACAGGATGTATCTGTATAGGCCTGCGCAGATTGGCTATCCAGAAGACACTATTGGCCCCTATCTCTATCCGACAGGAAGGTTTGTATCTGCCAGTATAGTTGTAGAACCTATACAGGCGCTGGACAAGATTATCATCTTTCGAGGACAGTACGACGACACAGAGTACAGTGCTACTATTTCAAATGCAGCAATAACAAATGGAGCAACTGGAACAATTACCGTAACAACTTCTGTTGCACACGGGTATGTAACAGGGGATGAGGTTACGGTAAGGCAAAGCCTATTTAATGCAGAGTCAGTAACAGACGGCAATTATGTTATCACTATTGTAACGCCAACTACATTTACTTTCCAGTGGACGAATACAACTGGTAGTACGTTTCAAGCGCACACTAATCACGGGCCATGCACAGCCAGACGCGGCAAGCCGCCGTTAATCTGGGACTCTGCAACAACGCAGTTTATTGCGGCAGACCAAAAGTATATTGATCCAACTAGTGGCACTGCGTTGACTAAGATTACAAATTCACTTCCTCCTGCTGAGTTTGGATTTTACTACCAAAATAGAATAGTAGCAAAATACACAGATTATCAACTTGTTGTAAGTGACATTCTAGACTTTAAAACAGATATTGTATTTAATGCTTTTACAATAAATAAAGGCGGTAATGATATTATTGTTGGGTGTTTGCCGTGGATTGAAAACAAGTTTTTGGTGTTTATGCGAAACTCCATATACATGGCGTTTCTTGATCCAAGATTTGATATTACCGCCGACGATACAAGTGAAGTTACGGTAATTACTACAGAGCTTGGCTGTTTAGCCAGAAGAACAATTGTAAATGCCGGGCAGTACGTCATGTTTCTTTCAAGCAAGGGAATTTACCTACTTACTCCGCAGTTGGACCTTAAGGTTATTGGAAACACAATGCCGTTATCTGAGGCAATTTCTGATTTCTTTGAAGGCCTAGATTATTCAATTGTCAGCAACGCAGTTGCAACATACTACGATAATAGGTTTTTTATAGCACTTCCAATTGACGATCTTGCAAATCCAACCGCAAGGAATAATCGCATTGTTATTTATAACAACTTAAACAAAAATTGGGAAAGCATAGATGTTTATCCAGCAGGTCTTAATGCAGATAATCTTGTTGTTGCTTCGTACCAGTTTCAGAAAAGACTGTTTATCCTCACCAACTTTACTGGCGCATTGCAGTTTGGAGGTGTTTTTTTAACTGAAGAGCTTGAAGATGGAGACTTTTACACTAATGCAGCCGCGGGCGTGGCGCTGCCGTTTGCATTGCCGGTAGATCTAAACGTGGGGAGCCAGCTTATTCCGATTAACTCGTTCGTGCGCACTCGTGAGTTTACGATGGATTCGCTGTCTGAAAAGCGATTCAGCCGTGGAGAGTTTCAGTTTAACAATGTGCAGCAAGATGCAGTTGCTATCACTGCTAGCACGCACGACCCAGACGCCACTCAAGAGATCCTTGGGTATCAGTTTTCCGGCAACTCAGACGGCACATTGCGGCCTCGCGTTGCAATGCGGGGATCGGGGATTGACTTCACAATACAATTTTCTTCTGGAAGACCTGCGTTAAAAGGTGTAACAATTCATGGTATTGGCGCAAATCGGCCAATGGTTAGTCAGGAGTAATTATGGCTCAGATCAACAAAGGCACAGTTTATTCAACAACAAATTCGACGGTTTCTGTAACAAACCTAAACGCGCATGTGGACAACGCCACTTTGCTGCCGGGTTCCATATCAGAACAAGTTGATCTTGGCGCTAATGTTGATCCTAGCCTGCTTCAGATTTCCGTTTTGTCTGGTGCGCTTCTTAGGAAGGCAACCGTCTTGCAAGCACTCGGAGGAATTAGCCCTTCAAGCCTGGCGGTTAAGGCAAACAACTTGTCGGATCTTACAAACGCAACTACAGCCAGAACAAATCTTGGGCTTAGCAACGTAGAGAATAAGTCATCCGCCACAATTCGTTCTGAGATCACTAGCTCAAATCTTACTTCTTTGTCTGCTGCAAACGTGACGGCAGCTCTTGGATATGTTCCGGCTGCTGGCGGATCAACCGTAAGTGCTGCAAATATATTGCCTGGAATAACGTCTGCGCAGATTACCGGGCTGTCCGCTTCTCAGGTTGGTTCCGGCATTACCTCTGCGCAAGTTTCCAGCATTGCGTCTACGGCACTGCCAGCATCAGGAGCTTCAGGCGGAACTTACGGCAGTAATGTAAGCATCCCGCAAATTACGGTAGACGCTCTTGGGCGAATTACTTCAGTGACTAATGTGGGTATCTCTGGCGCCGCAGGCGGCACAGTTACTTCAGTTGGAGTAGCCTCAAGCACACTTGCTGTCACAAACAGCCCGGTTACGTCCAACGGTCAAATAGGCGTGAATTTGCAGGCTTCTGGTGTAACTGCTGGGAGTTATGGAGGCGCAAGTGCAATTCCAGTAGTGGCTGTAAATGTAAACGGACTGGTTACTGGAGTCAGTACTCAAGCTATTTCTGTTGCAGCCAATCAAGTGCTGTCGGGTATTACATCCGCTCAGGTTGTTGGCTTGTCTGCTAGTCAAATTAGCTCGGGGATTACAGCGGGGCAAATTACTGGAATTACTGCTGCGCAAGTTGGGATTGGAATTACAGACAGTCAAATTTCGACTTTAAACGTCACTAAGCTTAGCGGGCTGGCCGCAAACGTGGCTCCATTCCTGCAAACGCCATCTAGTGCAAATCTTAGAGCCGCGCTCACCGACAAGACGGGAACAGGGCTAGCAGTGTTTCAGGGTGATCCCACCATTAATGGATACACGGAAGGGGTGCAAACAATAGCTGCTGCTGGGTCAACTCAGACGCTGGATATCAGTAGCTCGACCATAATTGTTGCAACGCTAACTCCAGCTACAACATGTACATTTACAATGCCAGCCGCAGTTGCTGGTAAGTCGTTTACAGTATATCTTAAGCAACCTGCATCAGCAGTAGGGCAGGCTACATTTACAGGAGTTTCTTATCCTTCTGGAGTTGCCCCAACTGTAACTCAGACCGTAAATAGAACTGATATATTTTCTTTTGTGTCTGATGGTTCAAAGTGGTACGGAAACGTGTCTAAAAATTACGCTTAGTAATGTTTTCAAAAACTTTAAACTTTATTTCTGCATCTTCTCTAAGCGCAGCTACTAATATTTTAGTTGTAGGCGGGGGTGGTGGTGGTGGGTCTGGCTTTGGATCAGGGGGAGGCGGTGGAGGGGGAGTTGTTGTAAAAAGCGGAATCCAATTTAATGTTGGGCTTTCATGTGCAGTTATTATTGGCGCAGGAGGATTTAATCTAACTTATATTGGAGCCAATGGTACAAGCTCTGAGGTTAATGGCTATTCTGCTGCTGGCGGCGGAGGCGGTGCCGTCTCTCAAATGACTTTAGAAGATTCCAATGGATTGAGCGGAGGATGCGGCGGTGGTGGCGGATCATACAATCAAATTATTAGAACTCCGGGTTTTGGAAACACTCCATATTTATCTGAAGTTCAAGGATACGATGGAGGATTGGCAAATTACTCTGGAACTAGCCCAACATTTTTCTACACTGGAGGCGGAGGCGGTGGTGCTGGTGCAGTAGGTGGAAATGCAACAACTTCATTAGGGGGCACTGGGGGAGCTGGCCGTTCTGTTGTGGTTGCCGGAACCACTTTTATTTACGGCGGAGGCGGAGGAGGCGGCGGAAAAACCAACAGCACATCTAGAGCTTCAGGCGGCACAGGAGGTGGTGGAGCTGGCGGATATGGATCAACAGACCCAACTCGGGATGGTCTATTTGGAACTGACAATACTGGCGGGGGTGGTGGTGGTGCATCAATAACACCTGGCGGATTTGGAGGGGACGGTGGATCTGGAATAATAAAAATTTGGTATACATCTCCATCACGAGCTACAATTACTGGTTCTGGAAATACCACAGCAACTGTTGGTTCATTTACGGTTCACACATTTATTACTTCAGGAACTATCACGTTCACATCTTAATTTTAATTTTTGCCAATTATGAAGTACGACAAAAGCAAAAGCAATTTAGGTCCAGATGGTTGGCCAATATATGTTGAGTTTGATAACCTTGAAGAAGCCGATCAGTTTTTTAATACAAAAACAAAAGGTTATGCATTTAATGATTACTTAAGAGGCGCAAGGTTTGATCCAGCAAATCCTTATGTGTCTAATGGCCCACATGGGCCAAAGCCAATTAATCAAGTTGGTTTTCAGCCCTATGCTACACCTGCTGCTACACCTGCTGCTACAACTAAAGCGTCTACTCCATCAGTTACCGACGCGGACAAAGAAATTGAGTCTTATGGGCTAGATAGATTAAATGCTGCGGAAGCAGGAAATGCAGATGCTTTAGAAGCCTGGAATAGCGCATACCTTGATACAAAAGACCAGCTTGAGTACATTATTACTTCTGGGTTGTATCCAACGGCTAGCGTAGCCAAGGCTAAAACAAAGTTAGCTGCGATAGAAAAAACCTATAAAGTTGGCGAAACTTTAGCTTACAAAGCCGCTGGAAAAACTAAAGGCGCAAAAGATGTTGAGCAGTTAGGTCAGCTAATAAATTACGTTAGATCGAAAAATCCTCCATCAACTGAAGAAGTCCTTCAGTCCAACGTAGACGCAATGAAGGGCGTTCTAGGTGAGGTGGTAGACCTAGAGCTTCAATACGGCCCACAATTGGCTGAGGTGGCTGGGCAGGCTCAGCGGGAGCAGATGATTAAAAACATTCAGGCTGCAACAGACACGCCTGAGATCAGCGCACTTCGCCGTAAGAAAAGTTTAACGTCAGCAGAAAAGCAAACACTGGCCGCTTACGATGCTCAGTTTGCAAAAACTCCAACTGCGGAATTAGCGGCTAAGGCAGACACGCTATTCAATCAAGCCATTCAGAGCGGGAAGTTAGAGCAGTATCAAAAGTTGATGCCGCAATACAAGGAGCAGTACTTGGGTCAAATGCCGGGTGCTACGCAAACCTTGCAGTCTCTTGGACAACTTGGGTCGGAAATGGCGGCTCAAGCCAATACCGCTCCACAGCTTACAGCATTTGAAAAACAAGTTGGCGGTCCAGTTTATGGTGAGGAAATAGGCAAGATTGCAGGTCCGACAGCAGGACAGGCGTTAAGTCAAGTGCAGGGTCCAACTTATGGGCAAGAATTAGGACAAGTTGCCGGACCTACATCTGGAGGATTATTGGGTGCAGTTGAAGGGCCTACCTACGGACAAGAGTTAAACCAAGTTCAGGGGCCAATTGCGGGGCAGTACTTGTCTAGGATTGCGGGTCCAACCGCAGACATGTCCCTTGGTGGCATGCAGGCATACAGGCCCGGTGAATTTACCTCAAATATTGCTGGCCCAGAGTTGCAGTCTGCACTTGGCAACATTGATCAACGCCTTGTGTCTCAATACATGGGCACAATGCCAGGAGTTCAAGAAGGAGCTGCAATGCTGGCGCAACAAGCCAATGCAGACCTAGCAGCGGGCAGGTCATTAACTCCAGAACAGGAAAGAATGGCAACGCAAGCCGCTCGTGAAGCTTATGCAGCTCGCGGAATGGCGCTTGGGCCACAGGCTATTGGAGCTGAAATTCTTGGCAGAGAAGAACTGGCAAACCAGCGATACCTGCAACGTCAGGCATCCGCGCAGCAAGCTCTAGGAACCATTTCTAACCTATACCAGCCAGCCCTAGCGCAGACATACGCCAGACAGGTGGGCGCGGAGCAGTACGGTCTTGGAGCGCAAGCTCAGATGTTTGGGCAAGGTATGTCTATTGAAGACTTACAAAGAACCGCTCAAGCTCAAGAGTACCAGCAGCGTCTTGGATTAGAGCAGTTTGGCCTTGGACTTCAATCACAGCAATATCAACAAGCCCTTGGCCAAGAGCAGCTCGGACTGTCATCTCAAGCACAGCAGTTTGGGCAAGCGTCAACTCGCGAGCAACAGCAGGCAGCTATTCAGGCACAAAGGTACGGGCAAGCATTAGAAGGCGAAAAGCTAGGACTTGCCACGCAAGCCCAGACATTTGGACAGGCTTCCACAAAAGAACAGCAACAAGCTGCAATTCAATCACAACAATATCAGCAGGCTTTAGGAAAAGAACAGTTAGGACTAAGCACTCAAGCGCAGCAATTTAGTCAAGCTGCAACAAAAGAACAACAACAGGCAACGATTCAAGAACAGCAATTTAATCAAGCGTTGTCTCGATCGGAAGCAGAACTTAATCGCTTACAGGCAGCAAATACCTTAAAGGCAAACGCAGCACAGATTGCGACTGGGGTGCTTGGAACACAGCAACAAGCATTGTCTCCAGCAATGTCTGCGTACTTTAATGTGCCGCCATCTCAAGGCGCTTATCCAACATCTGTAAATCAGGCAACAAATCAATTTGAGCAAGCCGGCCTTAACATTGCCAACCCAACCAACCCAGTGCTTACTGGACTAAGCATGATGCCGTTTCAGTCCGATATGAGCCAGTATGCAAATCAAGCAAACTTTCTTGCGTCGTATTTGCAAGGAAGAGCGAGTGCTCCAAGTGGAGGTAAAAGCGGCGGATGTTGCTTTATTATGTTAGAAGCTAGGTACGGCAACGGGGTAATGGATGAGGTTGTGCGACGCTACAGAGACGAGCATGTCACGCCGCGTAATCAGCGTGGGTATTACAAATTGGCTGAAGTATTTGTTCCCTTGATGCGCAAGTCTAAATTGTTTAAGTTTGCCGTGTCCAAACTGTTTGCCGATCCTTCTGTGTCGTATGCTAAATGGTATTACGGTCAGAACAAACACGGCTGGCTATTTAAGCCAGTTCAGGCATTCTGGATGAAAATATTTAATTTACTTGGCGAGGATGTGCCGTTTATCCGTGAAAATGGCGAAGTTGTTTAATCTGTTATTTATATGAAGGGATTTTCACAAGTTAACGCAGGAAATTATTTTCCGCAAGAAAGCGCAAACCAAATTGCTAACGCTTATTCGCGCATAGGAATGGCTCAAGCTCAAATTGAAAATCGACAGGAAGAAGAAGCGCAAAAAAAGAAGGATGCTAAAAAACGCAGGCTAATGACAGGTCTAATGCTTGCCGGAGCTTTGGGCGGGCATGGCGCTGCTGCAATTCTAAAGTCACCTACAGCAACTGCTATTACTGGCGGGTTAAATACTGCTGGATTATCTCAGGCAACTGGAACAAGCAATGCCGCGACAATCCAAGAAATTGCAAAGATAGGCGCAACAACCGCTGCTGGAGCCGCTGGTGCAGGAGCAGGGACTGGTGGAGGATTTATGTCCGGGCTTTCTACGTTTGGACAAGGTGCATTATCTGGAATAACTGGCGGAAGTTCAGCAGCCGGAACTGGTGGAGCGGCGGGCGCACTTGGAACTACGGGAAATATACTTGGGCGAATTGGCACCAGCATGCTTATGAATGAAGCATCTGGCGGAGGAAATGAAGGCGCTGCACAGTCCGCTATGGGTGCAATTGGTTCTTATTTGCAGGAAAGTCAAGCCGCCAACAAAAGCACTAGGATTTTAGAGGGAACGCTTAAAGATCCCATGGTGCGTGAGGCGTTGTACCCAGGAGTAAAGCAAGAACAAGTTGATGCTTTATTGAAATATAAAGATGCTGCTTTTGGCACAATTGAAGGGGCTCAATTTCTACAACAAGCACTGCCGATGCTATCGCGAACAAGCGCTAGCAATGTGGATTTTAGCAGGCAGATGCAAATGCAAAACTTGCGCAACGCACCAGACTACGCAAGGATACAGGCTTCTCAAAAATTGCCAATTGATATTTCTGGAATGGCGACTGGCCTTAAAGGCGCAATTGCCACGCCTGCTCCTGTTTCCACAACTCCTGCTCCAATGCCAGGGTCTGAGCTTGATTTGCCAGGTGCTGTTGGGAAACTTGAATCCTTTATGATTCAAAAATACGGTCCAGATTATAAGGCAAAAAGAATAAGTCCAACGCAAAAAGACATAGACGAATTTAACATGCAGTAATTTTTTTATGCCGTATACACCTGAACAGCTTAATCAAATTTTAAAGGCATTTAATTCGCCTGTAGCTGAAGCTGCGCCTGAAACAAATGTTCGCGATCTGCGTGCGCCTGTTGAGCCTTCTACGCAAGAAAACGTGGAAGCTCCGCCGCTATCTGTATATGATGAATATCAAAAGAAATATTTAGATACTCAAAAAAAGCGAGCTGCTGGAGAGTTGTATATTGCGCAGCAAATGCTTTCAAATCCAGGGCAACAAGAAGCAATAAACAAAGCTCTTAAAGGTGTTTTAAATGCAGATGTCCCAGAACTTCCTCCATTTGAACAAACTGAGCCTGCAAAAAAAATAATGGAATCTATTCCATCATTTGAAAAGCGAGATTTTGTTATTAGAAATATTAAAAAAGAACTTCAAGACGCATCAAAAATTAAAAATCCACAAGAAAAGATGCAGCGTATTTTTACCATTCTTCCAAAAATGATTCAGTCTGCTGGAACTGGAGGAACTGATGCACTGCAGCCTGCTGAAGTTATTCTTGGATTGCCTGAGGCTCAAACAATTTTTACATGGGCATCTGCCAACAAAAAGAATTTGTACGATCCCATGACATGGGCTGAAATTAAAACTGATCCAGTTTTAAGTAATGCATTTACAGCAGATCCAGACGCTTATATTAAAAAAGCAAAAGCTGTATACAACTCAATTTCATCTACTCGAAATGAAACATTAAATCAGTTTGAGCGCATGTCTTCAAAAGATTGGGTTCGTAAAAATACAGGACTGCAACTACTTGATCAGTTTTCAGACGAGGACTTGCAAAATATTCCTGCTAGACCAGATACAGCGGCAACCTTTTCTGTTGGACCTGGGGGTGCCCCAGTCAGAACTGAAGCTGCGCGACCCGTTCAAGGTGCTGGAACACTTAAAAAGGCATACTATAATGCCGCTGGTAAACTCGTAATTCCTTAGTATTTTATGGCGCAACAAGTACAGCTTCCAGATGGTAGTATCGTTGAGTTTCCAGACAACGCAACAAACGAGGATATTACGTCTGCGCTGAATGAGTATAAACCCGGCCAGCAAGAAGGTGTGCCATCACTCTCGCAGCGTGCACTAGAAGCCGCTGCGCCTTACATTCGTGGAGCTGGTCCAACTGCATCTGCCGCGCTGGCAGGATTCGCGTTAGGCAGTGTAGTGCCAGGATTGGGCACGCTAGCTGGCGCTGGACTAGCGGCAGCTTCACTAGAGGCAACTCAAGTACTTGGCGACCCAGCTGTGCTTGTGCTTAATAAGTATCTTGGGACTGATTACACGCCGCCAAGTCAAACCATTCAGTCATTTCTGTCAGGCATAGGATTACCTGAGAGCAAAACTCAGCAAGCTAAAATGACGGAGGCCATAGCGAGAGGCACAGCCGGAGCATTGGCTACAGCAGGATTTGGAACTGGACTTAAGGCATTAACTGCAACCACAGCAGGCGAACGCAGTGTAGCAGCTGAAGTTGGCAAAATGCTTGCGGATCAACCCGGCAGACAAGCTATTGCTGGCGCGACAGGGGGTGCGACAGCAGAAGCTACAAGGCAGGCGCTTGAAGGCAAACAAGCTCCAGAATGGATGCAGGAATATGTGTTTCCTGTACTAGAAATGGGAGCTGGTATGGCTGGCGGTGCGGCAGGATCTTATGTTGCAGGCAAGACTATGGCTGCGCCATCCATGCGAAGCGGGACATATCCTGGAGCACCAGGACTAACGCCAGAGGAAATGGCGCTTGGCGTTCAAGAACTAGAAGCTAAGGGGCAACAGATTCCCACTTCGTACTTATTTCCTCCAAAAGGACCAGTTGGAAAAACGCTTCAGCGACTTGCTAGAGCCGGAACAGCAGGAGAGCTAGATCAAGAACTTATTGCTTTTAGGAATCAAGAGATTGAGAAGTTCTTTGCTGATCGTGGAATTACACCGGGACAAGCATCACTTGCAAAAGTTACAGAAGATTTAAACGCTACTAGAACAGCAAATGTAAGGCGGTTGTCAGGAATTAATGATGAAATCATTAAGGACGCAGACAAAACAATTAAAACGGTTCCTGTTCAAAAATCACTTGCTGCAATCGACGCAGAGATTGAAAAGGTAAAAAAGAAATATCCAACAAGCCATACCGTAATTACTTCTAAGTTAGAAGAAATTAAAGATGGACTTGCTGGACCGCCCATTAAACCACCTGTTCTATTTGATCAGTTTGGAAACGAAATGAAAAGGGAGCCAATTAGACAAGGGCAATCTTTTTCTTCTGTTGACGCAAACAGAAATAAAGTTGGCGCTCTTACAAGAGATCCTTCATTGGCTGCAATTAATCCTCCAGAGATTAGAGAAATATCAACAAAAATTTACGGCGTCATTAAAGATGACATGCGCGATTTTTTAAAAGCTAATAAGCTAAAGGCTGACTTATGGGATTCTGCTACAGCAGAGTTGTATGAATCCGCTGGACAGCTTGATGTTAGTGGATTGCGTTATATCTTAAACATGGGAGATGTTCAGCCAGAGGCTGCATCAAGGCTATTGTTTAGCGCTAAGCCAAGCGAAGTTAAGTTGGTGTATGACAATCTTAGTCCAGAAGGCAAGCGCAACGCTCAGTATGCAATGCTTGAAAAGGCTTTGAGCGATTCTATCAATCAAACTACGTTAGAACCTAGCGCGGCCTTGGTGGAAAAAAGACTTAATCAACTTAAGAAGGACTCCAACATCTTCTTTAAAAACACACTTCAAAGGGACGAAATTGAAGGGTTGACTCGAATGCTTCGCCTTACATCGCCTGCTGTAGAGTTGCAGGCAGATCCAAATACAGGCCAGCGTGCAGTTGCGCCTATGGCTGCTATGGCAGCGTTGGCTGGCCAAGGAGCAGTCAAAACAGTGGCCGGAGCAACGCTATTAGATCGAGTTGCCAGCTTTTATGAATCACCACTTGCTCGCAAAATACTAAAGGCTATTCCTAAAGCACCAAAAGATTCCCCAGAAGAATTCGCGCTGACTAAACGGTTTATGAATGCATTTGAGATTCACAACGATCAAAAGTCAGTTGAGGATCTTGAGAAAAAGCGTATTGCAATGGCGTTTTTGCCAGATAATACAACAAATGAACAAATGCCAAACGGCAGTTTCATTAAAGTTGACAATAGTCTTGGCTACAAAATGATCAAACCAGCAGATGGCGGGATTAAGTTATTTGATAAAACTGGGACTCAAGTGCCTGGGATTTTTGCAGATGAAAAAACAGCCATTAAAAAGGCTACAAATTTAACCTATCGCGAAGTCATTCAAAAAATTCGAGCAAAAGAAAAAGCGTATGCCTCTGAATAAATCCGCATCCGACAAAGCCTTCACTGAAAACCTCCGGCGCGAAATCGGCGCCGGCAAGCCACAGAAGCAGGCTGTGGCAATCGCTTATCGCGTACAAAAGGACGCTGCTCGTCAGCAGGCTGCCCGTAAGCGCAAGTAGCCCATGGCTAACATAACACGGAAGTGGAAACGCTTCCTTGCAGTATCATGCAGCCACGGCTTCATGGCCGACCAGGCTGTACTCAAGGAGGTCTTACGCTTTCGTGATCGCTGGAAGCCGGACACGGTGCTGCATCTGGGCGATGCCATCGACATGACGTGTCTGCGCACTGGCGCTATCACTAACGACAACGCCGATTCTGCCGTCGATCCTGAGGCGGATCTTAACGATGGTCTAGCTTTTATCTCCGCGCTTCGTCCCCAGCACTACCTGCTTGGCAATCACGAGGCTAGACTGGTGACGCTGATGAGCCACCCTAAGGCGATTATCTCAGCCCTTGCGACTCGTGTGTACCATCAGATCCACGACAGGGCCAAGTCGATCAAGTGCAAGGTCTACGATTACAAACTTAAGACTGGCTTCGTTGGCCTTGGCGACGCTCTGTTCCAGCACGGCTACCTGCACAGCGAGCAGGCGCTCCGAGATAGCGCAGAGCGTATGTGTCACGGGAAGTACACCAAGCTTGTCATGGGCCACATTCACCGGGTACAAATCGCTGAAGGACGGCGCATTAAAGGGGTGACCGGCTATTCTGTTGGATGGCTAGGTGATCCAGAAATGGCTGGTTATGCGGAGAATAGAGTCGCAACCACCGCATGGAGTCGGGGCTGGGCGTGGGGTGAATATACTGACAACGAGACAATTGTATGGCTGACAAAAGAACTAAAGGACGGAAGCTTCAAACTGCCAGTGTAGGGAAAGACTGGCTCACTGAGCTTGCAGAGACGCTGAACATCAGGCCTGCTCCAGCTGGGTGGTACACAATCACGCAAATTGCTGAGAAGCTTAAGATTGGCCGCACGGCAGTCCGTACTTTACTTAATGACCGCAAGGCTACAGCGCATCGATATTACCAAGTGACAAGTGACGGCAGGAAGGTTCTACTAACACACTACAAGTTATGACACCTGAAGAACGCGATCGCCAAGCCATCATCCAGCGTGCAAAAGACATTCTTTGCGAGTACTTTGAATGTGGCGAGATCTTGGTCCAGGCTCAGGACGAACGCGACAACGACAACACAAATCGCTACGAGGCCGGCTGGGGTAACCGCTTTGCTCGTGATCGGCACATCCATCTCATGCACCAAGAACGTGTGCTAGAGCATTCATGGTCAGAAGAGTGTGATGATGAGGATGATGACGATGATGAAGAAGAATCTTCAAAAAAGTAGTTGCGCGTAGAAAAGCGACGTGTAGCTTGCTCGTCATTCAGTGGATGGTCCACTGATGAAACTTAACAAAAATGAAAGTAGCACAAATTAGCGACTTAGCAAATCTGGCCGACGGGTCAGTGATTGGCGAGATGCGGGTGACGATCAAAGCGACGTTCCCGCCTAAAACTGGTGAAGGTAAGTTTGGCCCATGGCGAGTACAGAACTGTATCCTTCAGGACTCGACCGGCGAGTGCCGCGCATCATTCTGGTTGCCAGATGAGATGGGGGACTTGAAAGGGCAGATGGTGACGCTCAAGAGTCAGGCTGGCAAGAAGGGGCTTCAGGGCATCAGTGTCAAGCATTCCACGCACTCCGGCGAGAACGAACTGAAGATTACCGATCAGTGTGCAATCATCGATGACGCAAGCGGTGCGTCACCAGTGGCCGGCCCGCGCAAGCCAGTGCAGGCATCTGCGCCTGTGTCCATCACGGTGGCTGACGCCAAGCGTGCGCTCTTCCAGGCTGCACAGCTTATGGCTGAAGCCATCAAGGCTGCCGAGTGGGTTGGCAAGGAAGTGAAGGCGCTTAGTCCTGAACACCTTCAGGCGATCGCCACGTCACTGTTTATCTCCGCTGACCGCGCAGGGTATGCTAAGGCGTTCCCATCTGCGCAGGTTAAGCAGGCTAAAGAAGAACCCGCAGAACTTGAGGAGGATGACTTGAAATGGTAAAAGCAAAAGACATTGCTGCGATGGCAAACGTCTCGCTTCAGACTGTTCTGAAGTGGGCGCGTGAAGGTAAGATTCCTCATCACCGTATCAGCGCACGCTGCCTGCGGTTCTCGCTTGAGGAAGTTAATCACTGGCTCCAAGTCAAACGAGATGCCCATAAACTCAAGAGCCAAGGGCTGTAGAGGTGAGCGTCTTTGGCGTGACGAACTCCGGGCTGCTGGGTTCACCGCAAGGCGGGGCCAGCAGTTTTCTGGAGGGACAGACTCGCCAGATGTGATCTGCGAGGAGCTTAAAACCCTCCACCAGGAGGTGAAGTTCGTCGAGAACCTCAATCTTATCAAGGCTACTGAGCAGGCAGAACGTGACGGCGCTGGCAAGCCGTGGATCGTTGCTCATAAAAAGAACCGTACACCCTGGCTAGTCACGATGAACGCTGAGTTGTTCTTCAGGCTACTCAGGGACGGGATGGACGGCCTCAAGTAATTCTGCACACAGCAGGGGTGCGACTGCCCAACGCACATATTTACTAAATGAAAATCTGTAAAATTTGCAAGGAAGAGAAGCCGCTGACAGCATTCGCGAAATATGCTCGGCTGTCAGATGGCTTAGAAACTCGCTGTAGGGAATGCAATCGTGCAAGGATCAGAAAGATCCGTGACAATAATCCAGGTTATAACAAAGAACACACCAAGAAGTTCAGGCTGCAAAACCCTGAGAAGCGAAAGGCACACAGAGCGATTGAACGAGCCGTGCGGTCTGGAGCTATAGTCAGAATGCCATGTGTTGTCTGTGGTGATCCAAAGTCTGAGAGCCATCACGAAGACTACAGCAGACAGTTGGATGTCATTTGGTTTTGCCGAAGACATCATGCGGAGCACCACGAAAAACTTAGAGCAAACAAAATATGAACATTAGCATCAATATAACATATGTCAGTGGAACCAAAGTCGAGCTGGTCGTCCCTCTTGAGGAGCCACGCGAACAGCTAGAGTCGCAGCTAGAGTCACCCGAGCCCGTACAGCCAGCGCAGGATTTGGCAGACGCGATGGCGGGCCTGCCTGTGCTCACGGACGAGGAGCGTGAATTGCTTAAGCCATCCGGCAGGCGGTACTCGTCCGTCCAAGAGATGGTCGATGAGCTTAAGCAAGACCCTGAGTCAGGCAAGACGATGAGCCTGTACGACATCACCTACGTCACCCAGGACGGTAAGCAGTGGAAAGTGCCACCGGGCTTGATGAAGGACTTGATTATCATTTACGGCGAGAAGACCGTCGAGCAAGAGCTTTGGAAGGCCCACGCTTGGCTCGAAGCTGACCCTGCACGGCGCAAGACACAACGCGGCATGGGACGCTACCTTAACGGCTGGCTCAGTCGTGCATCGTCGATGGTACGTACACCAATCAAAACCTTACTTAAGCGTGACAGCTTAATGGCTACCAATGGAACAACACAAGAAAGTTGGTAGACGTAGGCCGGTCGAGCTACCGGCAGACACGGTGGTGCCAACCGCGAGCGAGGCTGAGCGTGGGATTGCGTCGATTGCACTCAATCATCCTGAGGTCTTTCTTCACCACATCAGTGAGAAGAACTTTAAGATTGGTGACATCTTTGATGCCTTAAGCCATAGGGTATGCGAGATTGTTCTTCAACAGCAGAGCCGCAATGCTTCGTCAGAAATAAGAGTAGTTTTTGAGAAGGTGCGCGAGACTTTGCCTAGCACAGAGTTTCACCAGCTAAGCGATCTATACACGCTCATGCCGATTGCGTCAGCCATTGGCGACTTAATCGAGATCGTCAAGTCCACCGCCAAGCGACGCACCTTGCAGCATGTAGCTTACGAGACGTTGCTATCAATTGCTGACTCGACGTTGCAGACGCCGGAGTTGCTAAGCGATGTCGTGATGAAAGTTGAGGCACTTTCTCGTGAGTTGGCACCGCCAAAGGTGATGGACACTAAAGCGCTCTTGCTCAACGCACTTAACCGCTACGAGACGGGAGATGACGAGTCGATGCGAATTAAGACTGGCTATTCTGCCATCGACAACATATGTCCTATCAGATACGGAGACTTCGTAGTCATCGGTGGTGAAACCAAATCGGGCAAGACGATGCTTGCGCTCAACATAATTGCAAACTTAATAAATGAATAAACTTGTCAACCTTACCCCTCACGACATAGTCATCACTGGCTATGGCATCGTGGAGCCTAGCGGAAACTCAGTCAAAGTACACTCGCACCTGAGTAAAGTGGCAGACGTCGATGGTGTCCCCATCATGTGCTGCAAGGATGCGAAAGTGAGCAACCTGCCGGATCCAATCAAAGGTGTGCTTTACATCGTTCCTGGCTATGTGCGTACTGCACTGCCGCATCGGACAGACCTAGCAAGTCCAACCAAACTCATCCGCGACGGAGCTGGCAAGATTGTTGGCTGCGGCGCACTTGAAATCAATCCCTAAACATGAAAACAGAACTATTACAAAACCTAGAAATGACAACGTACCGTGCGATGCACGGGTTATCAAAACATAGCCTCGATGCTTTTGCAGTTTGCCCGAGCTACTACAAATGGAAAGAGCGTCAAGAGTGGAAGCCATCCCGCGAGATGGAACTTGGCACGCTAGTCCACAGCTTGGCACTGGAAGGCCGTTGTGAGTATGTCGTAGGCCCAAAGTGTGACAAGCGCACTAAGGAGGGTAAGCTGACGTGGGAGAACTTCTGTCAAGAGAACATCGGCAAGGTCATTCTAAACGAGGACGAAGGTGCGCGTGTAGAAGGAGCCTGTGCGGCAGTGGAGCCGTTGCTTCAGATGGTGACGGCAGCCAAGATTATCGAAGCGTCTATGTTCTGGGAGCGTGACGGTGTGCAATGCAAGGGCAGGCCAGATATGATCACGGAGATCAAGGGTCGTCCAGCTATCGTGGATCTTAAGACGACGAGCGACTGGTCTAAGTTTGACCATAAATTCTTTGGCTTTGGGTATGACAAGCAGGCCGCTTGGTACACCTACGGGCTGGAGCAGATCACTGGTCAGACTGACATCGACTTTTATTTCCTCGTTGTGGACATGCAAGCACCACACTTGTCTCAGTGGGTGAAAGCATCCACAGAACTCATTGACATTGCTAACGATCAACTTGATGTGACGCTAGCGCAGTACAAGTTGTGCCTCGACCAGGACGTGTGGCCCGGTCCACCAACGATGCGCGTGATGCTGCCAAGAAGATGGGAGGAAGCATGAGCGACGATGAGATTAACGCCGCAATTGCTGAGTCGCTTGGTTGGTCACTTGTTGGCACGTCAATTCGTGCCGGTAGGCCGCCAGGAGCAGACTATGTTGGTAGTGAGTTTATACCAAACTACTGCAACGATCTCAACGCGATGCATGAGGCGGAGAACGCAATTTTAGATACTGATTTGTTTTATCACTATTCCCTGCACATTTCGGGGCCGTTATTAAGAGCTAACGCTCGCCAACGCGCAGAAGCGTTCTTGCGGACGCTTGGCAAATGGGAGGAGGCGCAACCATGAGCGACTGGGTACTCATCCGCCGTACAAACGTACTCCAAGACGTGGAGCTGCCGCGTCCCAAGCGCACGCAGGACATCATTGCGACTGGCGAAAAGGCTGCGCTGGGCTCTAAGATGGAGGCGCTCATGCTGATGCCGGAGAATCAATCGACGGACCTAATTGAGGTGAAGTATGTGCTTGAGCCATACACTGGCCAGCACTCGCACACTTCGGCAAGGCCTGGTAATGGAACACGATGAACAAAGGAATACTCGTCATCTCGCTTGAGATGCCAGCTAACCAGATCATCGACCGGCTTGTCGCTAGGCTAGGCAGCGTCAGCTTGCGTACTCTCGCTGAGGGAGCCAAGAATGAGCGTGACATTAGAGGTGTCCACAGTGCCATCCAGAAGCTCAACAATAGCCGCTTGGTGGTACGAGACGACCTGTACGACATCGCGAACATATGCGCCACGGCACGGGCTATGGCGAAATCGCCGGACGGGCTAGGTGTACTGTTCGTGGACTACATCCAGCTTGTACGGTGCGACCTAGGCAAGGACAGCAGCCGCGAGCGTGAGGTGGCTGAAGTCAGCCGGAGCTTGCGCTTACTTGGCATCGAATTAGGTTGCTTAGTGATCAGCATTACGCAACTAAATGAGCAAGGCAAAGCTCGTGAGAGCCGCGCAATCGGACAAGACGCTACAGCCGTGATGGTTGTGAAGCTGTCTGATGACGTGGAGTTCCGTGAAATTGGCATACCCATCCAACGAAACGGTCCGTGTGGCGTGAGTACAAACTTACGCTTCACTGGCAAAACAGCAACATTCCACAATGAATAAACACTACCAAAGCTACATGAAGATCGACCCTGACAACACGAACAAAGCACTGCCCTATCTCTGGGCGTTTGCGACACTTGCAGTTTTTGACGGACTAGCCATCGCCTACTTTGCGCAAGAGTTATGGGAGGCCATTCTCCTGTTCATCCTATTCTGGGCGAGCGCACTGTTTGCTGTGTCAGCTATGCAAGAATACAACGGAGGTCGCAAATGGTAAGCACAGGATACCCAGGTGATAGTGATCCCAAGGACGAGCATCCAGTATGCTGCGAGTGCCGGGAAGATTTGAGTCAAGACTTTTGGGGAGACTGGTTCTGCCCAGAGTGCGATGCAAAGAAAAGCCAAAAAAATGAAGAATCCGCCTAAAATTCAGGTTGCTATTGTGGTGCTCAGTCTCATAGCGTTGGCACTGGGCTACATCTTAGACAAAGAATGAGCGCCTTAATTGACAATCTCATGGAGCGTATCCATGAATTAACACAAGAAAACAAACGACTAACAAATGAGAATCAGAAACAAAAAGAGACAATCGAACGGATGGGTAGCGCGACTGCGCAAAGTGGATCCACGGGAGTGGCAGAGCAGGATCATGGAGTTGCCGGTCAAGCTACAGGTATTTGTGGCGCAAATTGTATGGTGGGATTACTTCGCCGACAAGATGGTGCCGGACCGTTGGCCGGAGATGGACATGTGGCTCCGCGCACATCCTAGCACTTTTCGCAAGGAAATGTGGCCCTCAAACGAGGAGATGGTCGAGGCGCTTATCAGCATTGGATACGAGGATAAGACGGCCCTGCGGCGAATGGGCGTTAACCAGAACACAAAATGGCACAAATACAATTAAGGCAATACATGGACGCTCACAATCGACAGGCCCAAATGATTGGGAACCTCAAGGCTGATCTTATCATGTACAAGCACCTTACAATGCAGGCGTCGTCAGCGATCGAGCAGCTTAAGCACTGCCTACTTAGGCACTACGACGCTCACTCAGCGTTCCCCAACGACCGGGCTGCACTGCTCGATGCTGACCTTGTGTTGGCTGAGGCGTATAGGCTGACGCTTGGCAAATGGGACCAATCTGGTGACGCTACCGAAATGGAGGTGCAGAAGTGAGTTCACAGTTCCAGAACCGCCGTAAACTTTGGGTGTACCGCATGGAGCAACTCAGCGGCTGCGCTCCTTTGGACTTCAAGATGGCCCGGTATATTGAAAAGCTCAACATACGCAGCCCTGACCAGTTACGCTATGCGCTCGAACACAACCAGCAGGTTGTCTTTGTGGGATTTAAGGCGATGAACAAGCTGCGTGAGCTAGCCGGTCTGCCACAGGTAGAGCGGGAATACTCGTGGAAAGATGAGGCGAAGCGGTTGTATACGCTTCTCGATGCAGCCGGAATAGAGTACGTTAAACAAAAATGACACCAGAACATGCCATAGCCACAGAGATGCTGCTCCTTCAGGCTGAGGAGGAAATTTCAAAATTGAAAAATGAAATTCAAATTTTGAAAAAGGAACGTGAACAAGAAGCTGACATTCAGCTTCGCATTGCGCTCAAGGCGGACCATTACTACATGCAGCTCCAAGCTATCCGCGAGGCTGCCTTTGGCGAAATCCACGGCATTACGGCGGAAGACTTGTCATTTATGAGCGAACGAGAATGAGCGAGGCACCCAAGCGCAAGAAGCGCAACGCAGTCTACCGCAGCCCAGAGTCCCGTGCGAGGCAGCTCGCCGGGCTTTCTGGCGTTAAGATCGAGAAGCATGTGCCTGGCGTAGTCATGGAGAAGGTGAACGGCCAGGGTGCGCTTGCTGGCATACCGCCGGAGATACAGAAGAAGGTGTTGGACTTGTTCATCACGGGCCAGCACAGCCGAGCGATTGCAATGCAGTTGGGCATCAGTGAGCGGAGTGTGGACGAGATTAAGGTGAGTGCGCTCGACATGGACTCGCAGTTTCGCAATGCGTACTTCAACACGAATCTGAAGGCGAAGCTACAGTCCGTGATCGACGGGGCTGCACAGCGGGTCATGGAGCTGATGCCGGAGATGTCCGCGAAGGACGCTGTGCTGGCGCTAGGCATCACACTGGACAAGTACGCTGCTCTAGAGAAGAACAAGACCCCGGATGCGCTGCACCAGCACGTCCACTTGCATACGAACCAGGACATCTCTGCCGCTTTCATGGCGGCCCTTAAGCCGCCGAAAGCCTCGGAGGAAGTATGCGAGTAATGCCGGCAAATGCTACAGGTTGGTTCTGGCATTGTCTTGCTAGGGAGACGGGTCGAATCGGTCATTTGTTTAGTCCAGGCGCAGAGCGTGGGCCTTGGCCTTGGTTCCCGTATGCACTCGACAATGGAGCGTTTGCTGCGTGGGACATGGCAAACAATGTGTGGGACGAAGCTGATTGGGACGTAAATGCATGGCGAAGGATGCTGTTCTGGGCCAGCTCCCAGCAACAAAAGCCATTGTGGGCTATTGTGCCGGATTGGATTGGAGATGGGGCAAAGACAATTGAGCGGTGGCATGAATTTAAAGGTGAAGTGCTATTTCCAAAGGCGTTGGCTGTACAGGACGGGATGACTGTGGAAAATGCACTGGCGCTTAAGCCAGATGTGATTTGCGTTGGCGGCACGACAGAATGGAAATGGGCGACGGTCGAGATGTGGGTGCAAGCATTTCCACGGGTGCATGTGCTGCGGGTAAATAGTCCGACTAAGTTGGACTGGCTAGAGTCGATTGGCGTGGAAAGCTGTGACGGCACAGGCTGGAACCGGGGTGATAAGACCCAGACGCTAGGCTTGGAGCAGTGGGCCAGGCAGAAACCTGTGCCAACCCAAGAGTTGCTAACGCCGTTTACATGCAAGCAAGCTAAGGATAAGTTGCAACTGACTTTTGCGTGATGCATCCACATGATTTACATGCTGAGTATATGCTGGAACGATTGAAAACGAGTGACGCTATGGCTTGCAAATCCGCAGTCAGCCTCCCAAATTTCAAGGTGAATGAAATGGACCAGGACTTTTCAAATTCAAATTTGTCCTGCGGAATTCGAAATTCAAATTTGGTTTTACCGAACGGGATTGACCTGGCAAATGAGGTTTTGGACCTGCGCGATCTTACCGATCGGTATTGGCGCGTCATTCAAGCGCAGCACGTCAGGATCGCACGTTTAGAGAGCGAGCTTCTATGTGCGAAGACTGCGAGGCGCTAGAAGAGGAAGCGGAGTTCTATGCTGAGGAAGCTGTGAAGTGGCGGAGGATGTATGCGATGGCGCATAAGCGCGAGAAAGCACTCGCCCAGCAGCTTACTACGCTGCTAGGCGCGCTTAAACGTGTCCAGGCTGAGGTGCGTGGAGTTGGGCGGAATTAGGGCAGAGAAAACCCCTAGGCGGTTAACCTAGGGGTGTTTTAGCGACGGGTTAGAATGTGCCGCGCACGATGGCCTGATATAGCTCGCGGTTTTGGTTATGAAGGTCCCGACAAGCGCGCGCGAATTTGACCCGCCATGATAAGCGTTGAGCTTTCCAATAGGACGGTTTTAAACGGCTGATAGCGTACTCAAGGACGTCGCGATGCGAATCAGCGACGCTGCAACGTATAATGATAGAATAGAGAGCGCTTTTCATGAGCTTAGGCGTTAACAACAAACCCGGATGTGCTTTTCTTTGCCTTACCCTTGGCGGTTAATCCGATAACACAACCCCTTGGATCCAAGAAACGCAAGTCGGATTCATCGCCAACAATCACCCGCTTGCCAAGGTAGCGTTTCGGTAGCGTTTTCCGAAACACGACGGCCACGTTGCCCTTAGCTTCCAGAACACGCTTGCAATCGGCTTCATTGGTTTCGGACCGGGAGAAGACGATACGGTAGTTTTTTGGGTGAAGACCCTTAGCGTTATCCAGGGCTCGTTTGGGATTCTTGGTATAATCGTAAAACGCAACCTGCGGAAACAATTCCATTAAATTGAGGCTGTTAAGCTTAAGCTTTTCCCAAGCAATATCAGAGGTCCCGTTTAGACGTACTACGGGACGCAAGCCAAGCTTAAGCGCTTTGCTTTGTAGCGCTTGGATATCTATGGCAAGGTTGCAAAGGAAACTTGCGTTTGCCTTGAAGAAAAGTGCCGTCTTTTCACGCCTGGCCTTTTGAACCGAATTGAATGCACCCCGACCAGCTGAATTGAGGCAATCCGCAGAGCAACCCGGAGAAGCAAAGGGGCAGACGTTGCCGAAACCGCCCAAGTCTAAGGGTGCAAGGTAAAGAATCCCGGTAAGGAAGCCAAAAGATTCGCCTTTGACGGTTTTAGCGTCCCCGCTAATTCCAAGCAATTCACGACGTTGGAAGCCCGCGGGCAAGGGTAAGCCTAGCAGGTGTGCAGTCCGATAGAAGCCGCGTCCGATAGTGTGTAGGCAATGGGTGTTAAATGCGTTCATGGTGTTTGTTTGTAGTATGTTTAAGCGGAGCACTATGCTCCCTACTGCGCACCCGCAGATGCGCAGTGTGGGAACCTAGTCGCGGTTGCTAGCGTCTTTAATGGCTGCCAGCCATATCGTTGCGGTTAGCAGTAGGCACCCCGCAGCCATAAGCTGCAGGGAAAGACGGACATATGCCGCGTACTCGAGTGCGTTCATCTGATCAGGTGACATAAGATTAGGCGTAAATAGCGGTTTCGATGCGAGTTATGATCGAAGATGGATGGGATTTGCTGATGATCCGCTGTGCGCCTCTGTAGGTGAGGCGGTAACGGCGGTTAAGCCATACTTGGCGCTCTTCAAACGCTTGATATTGTGGGCAGTAGGTTGAGATGGTGACAATGTTAGCGATCATGGGATTTGGTAGTGTGTTAGTACTGACAAGGGCGAGACTAGGCGCGATTGCATAAGTACGCAACAAAAAAGCAAAGAAAAACAACGTGCCTGGTGAGTGTGTGCCAGCTCGGAGGATGCACAAGCGACGGGCTAGCCGGAGCATGGTGCGTGCGGAGTGCGGCGAGAGAGCGGCGGCGCTATTGCAAGTGAGTTGCGTTAGCGTAGTGCAAGTAAGTTGCAATAAGGTGAGGGAAATGCGTTACGGCCCTCGCGACACACGAGACGACCGCGCGCGCCCGCGGCAGCCCCGCAGCTCGTGCCGGCGGCCACGCCGGACGTCCCGTCAACCCGTCAAACGACGCTCACCGACCAGTAAACCGGCGGTCCCGACAAGCTACGTTTGGCCGACCCTTGCAAGCGGCTGATACGCAGCATGTTGGCCATAACAGTTTACAACACATATCATGTAGAATGCGGTTTTACTCTGTTAGAATGCATTTTGACGCTGGAAAACCGGCGGCAGGGGGGGGAGGGGGTCGAATCGGCCTGGCTGGCGACGACGGCGACGCATAGCCCCCCTCAGACTTTTTTTCGCCAACTGGCCCGCATGCGCGCTTGCCCTACACCTGTAGCTTGGCCTACGGTTGCGAGTGCTCCCGTTGTGTAGAAGCTGCGGTAGCATGGCAGCGTGCGTACACGTTGTATCGCCGGGCGTAGTTCAGTGTGTTCTGTGGGGATCATACTAAGCGGAGTGCCCGGTTAGCTGGCCCTTGTTGGGCGTAAGCTTGCGCTGCCTATTCTACACTAACCTTGCATGCTACACCGTGCTAGTGTAGCGTCGCTTGTACTATGACCAAGTACACACTAAGCGAGAAGACGGTTAAGCAGCACCTGGGCCCCGCATATAGGCCGCTAGCGTACAAGCTAAATGAGGACTATATCGAGCGTAAGGCCTTCAAGGGCATTCGTCGTATCTATCGTAGCGACTTGCTGGATGGCACGCTAGCCTGTGAAGTGGTCGAGCAAGAACCGGTTGTCACCGTGGAGGACTGGCGTGCTAAGGTGACACCTGTGCCAGAGCCGCAGCAGTTGCCAGTAAGTGACGAGGCAACGGAACAAACGATCGTTATGTTGTACCCCAATAGTCGCTGGGTGAAGACAAACGTAGAGGATAAGGTGTTTGTGGGAGCTCGAGGCTTTAACTTTCGTAAAGGTCAGAAGATCCGGGTTAAGAACAAGACTATATGCATAAGATGACGCTTAAGGACAAGTTAGCGGTATATGACAAGTTTGAGCAGCTTAAGAGTAAGCTTAAGTCGTTATGTATAGCACTTAGCGCAGGCTATGTTCTGCACTTAGCGCTTAAGTGGTGCTTAAGCCTGGTGAACGCGCAAGAGATGCAGCTTAACACGTTTGAGTTGGCTATACTCTGGATTATCTGTTCTTAAGCTAGAGTTTACTTCTTACTGCGCAGTTAAAGTTAAGCTTTATCTTGCACTCTACTTCGTGTTGCCGTTCGCACTAGGCTTCGCCCAGATGCTCACTCTCGCAGCTAACGCTGCTCACCGACGGAGATTAACAATCCGGCAAGGAGAGTTGCGAGTGAGCATAGTACCCCCAAGACTCAGCATTACTGCCTATCTTGGGGGAATACTATACAAAAAGGAGATCAACGATCCGTATAAGTGTCGTCGTTCGTTTCGCAATTACAGTCGTGAGTGATGGCTACCCGTTCGGGAAACTCTTGGCATTCTCGTAGCCGTGACTGTTAGTACTCTGCAACTTTGTGACCGATGCAGATGTTTAATCCAGCTCTAGAGGAATAGCTGGAACCATTTAATCGCCTGTGCGTCCGATGTTTCAGGTGGTGCAGAGGGTACACGGTCGCCTATTTGACGACACTGGAAATTTAGAGCATCTTCAGCGAAAGTCAACACTATGAATGAAGAAAATAAGGAAATTGTGGAGAAAGTTTTAGCCTACAAGCTGGAGGAACATCCGACTCTGCCAGCACCCAATAAACGGCAGCGGCTAGAGATGATCGAGAATATTGGCCCAAAGAAGGTGCTTGATCTGTTCCTTATGCGGGAGAACAAGATTAGGGCTGAGCAGAACGATCCTATGCGCTATGGCCACGAGCTGCCGCACTGGCCGGATGCTGACAAGCTGCTCGATCGCTTTAACGAGATAGTCGTCCTTGGTGGTAACCGCTCGGGCAAGACTGAGTATGCGGCTAAGCGTATGGCCCAGGCTTTTGTGGGGACTGACCTTAATGGCCAAGCGCCGTCTTGGGTAAAGGAACGCTATGTTAAACGTAACATCCGCATCTGGTGCTTTCACACTAACCACATGACTAGTGTGTCTGCACAGCAGAACGTATTCTATAAGTACCTTCCGCCAGAGATCCGCAACATCAAACGTACTAATCATACGCAAATTAGTTTTAGCCAGAAGAATGGGTTCAGCGACAATACGGCTGTGTATATGGGTAACCAGATCTGGTTCCTTAACTACGCCCAGGACATTAAGGTCGTCGAAGGTGGTGAAGTGGACTACGTCTGGTGCGATGAACTTGTCCCTCAGAACTGGCTCGATACACTCCGCTACCGGCTAGTGACCCGCTCCGGCAAGCTAATCGTCACTTTTACACCGGTGCAAGGGTACACCCAGGTCGTGAAAGAGTACATCAATAGCGCCAAGGTTACGGCTACTCGTAAGTCTCCGCTTTTGCCAAATAACAATGTTCTAACGGTGCCAAAGGGTGAAATGCCCTACCAAGCGGAGAACTTGTATGGTAGACATGCCTGCATCTGGTATCATACGGAACTTAACCCGTACAACAATTGGGAGCGCATGAAGCAGGAGCTTTCGGGACGTTCCAGCCACGACATCAAGATCCGCGCTTATGGTTGGGCAGATCAGACGGCTGGTTCCGAATTCCCGATGTTTGGTGACCATAACATATGGAAAGGTGACGCAGAAGAGGTTATTCCTGACGGGAGCAATTACATGGCGGTTGATCCGGCGGGTGCTCGAAACTGGTTTATGCTCTGGGGAAGAGTAGATAAGTACGGTATACTATGGGTCTACCGTGAATGGCCGGATCAAAGCTACGGGGAATGGGCTTTGGCCAGTGACAAGGCAGATGGTCGAGCTGGACCGGCACAGAAGGCTGGTGCTGGCCGTGGAGTAAACGAGTACACTGAGCTTATCTGGAGCCTAGAGACGGCTGGAGACAAGCGCGAGATGATCGTGGACCGCTGGATTGACCCTCGTACGGCTGGCACAGAAACGATCACCAAGGATGGCGGCGTTACGGTGTTGGACTTGCTTTATCAGGCTGATAATCCGCTTATATTTACGCCGTCAGCAGCACTGCCAATTGAAGAGCGAGTGATGATTATCAATGATCTTTTGTCATGGGATAGAGAAAAACCAATGGTAATGGGTACAAATCATCCAAAACTAATGGTTCACGAGTCTTGTCAGAACTTAATATACAGCCTAAAGGAATGGACTGGACAAGATGGACAAAAAGGTGCTAGTAAAGATCCAATTGACGCCTTAGGGTATATGGTGGTAATGCAGCCACAATATTTTGGAGGCGAACAATGGGAAAAGCAAGTTAAGCAAATGGCTAAATGCGGTTCCTATTAAAGTTTAATTATCTATGTATTCAGCTTCTTCAGATCCTTTAGCTATTGCAACAAACATTCCTGACGTTGGGGATTTGTTAAGTGAGTACAATCGCGCAATGATTAATTCGACGCAGGGTAACCTGACGACGAAGTTTGATGATGTCCGTTTTGCTAGATGGGCCGGACAAAGCGAAGACGGGAAAAAGCACAGCAATTTGCGTAATGAAGGTGATCCAGCTTGGCCGTTTGAAGGAGCAAGTGATGTTCGCAATCGCTTAATCGACTCTACCTGCAACGAGCTTTCTTCTTTGCTAGTTACCGCATTTGAGCGTGCAACCATCCGCACAAGTGGCATTGAGATGAATGATATGACGGTCAGTGGCATTGCTACTACGTTGTTGCATTGGATTCGCGACAATAAAATGCCGCTTGAGTTGCGCCGCGAGGCTGAACTTGGTGCTCAGTACGCTTTTCAGTACGGGTGGACAGCGTTCTTTATTGGCTGGAGACAGAACATCAGTAAGCGCGAACAGCCTGTGACCATGAATGAAATTGTTGCTTTAGCGCAACAGTCACAGAGTCCAACGCTGATGCAGTTGCCGGACTTGATCATGCAGCAGTCTGATGAGGCTGCCGCTATTCTTGAAGCTACAGTGCCAGGGCTTACGACCACCGACGCAAAGCGGATGGTTAAAGAGCTGGCTGAAACAGGTGCAACCACTAGAGATGAAGAATATGTTAGCAAAAACCTTCCTGAGATTATTGCTCTTAAGCCTTGGGATGAAGTTCTTGTTCCGCCTGAGACAGCAGACCTACAACGATCCCGTGTAATCTTCCGCCGTACATGGATGTCTGAAGTGGAAATTCGCGAGAAGATTACCACAGAAGGCTGGAATGAAGATTGGGTAGAACTTGCTGTGCAGATGGCCGGAAAGAGCAGCACGATGTATAACACGAACATCCTGCCAAGCACAGAGCTGCTAGTGTACAACGGCCTCAATTATCAGAACATGATTGAGATCGTGTACTGCTACACCAAGAGCCTGGATGGTAAGGCTCCGTGCATCTACTACACGGTTATTTGCCCGCAGGCGGCTGTAGATCATCGTAAGGAACAAATCTCTTATGCTATCCATGAAAGGCTCGATTACGCGCACGGAGAGTATCCGTTTGTGGAGTTCCGTCGTGAGTGCATTCGCCGTGCTATTACTGACACTCGCGGCGTCCCTGAGCTTGCTCACACGGACCAAGATGAAATCAAAGCGCAGCACGATTCCATCCGGGATCATACTGCCTTCTCGACTCTTCCTCCCATTAAAGTCGTCAAACGGATTGGTGCCATCAATCGAGTTGGTCCCGGAGTCCAGTTACCTGTCGTAAGTCCATCTGACTACACGTTCATGGACCCACCGGCTCGTGAGCCTGGGGTGGCGTTTAACTTGATTAACCGTGTTGAAGCAAGTCATGCAGCTTACTTTGGCACGCTTAATCCTGGTGTAGACCAGCGCAAGACGCAGCTTAGTCAGCAGATGATTGTGAACACTTGGCTGTTGACTTGGCGAACAATCTTTAGGCAGATGTTTAGCTTGTGCTGCCAGTACATGTCTCCTGCGGAAATACAGCGCATCACTGGCGGACAGTTGCCGCAAAGCCTGTCTGAGATCCACAACGAGTTTGATCTTACGGTCAAGTTTGACGTGATGGATCTGGATAAGGACTACATTGCACAGAAGATTGACTTTCTTACCAAGGTGGCGCAACTCGACACTGGTGGCGTGCTAAATAGGAACAAGCTTACTGAGATGATGATTCAGGCTATCGCTCCAGAGGTGGCAAAAGACTTGATCCTCAATCCGCAGGATGCCAGCAAGCAGATGTTCAAGGATGTGCAGTCAGACATTGGCATGATGTTGCTTGGCAATGAAGCGTTGTATCAAGAGAACGACCCGGCTGCACAGACCAAGCTGCAATACGCACAACAGGTTTTGCAGGCCAACCCGAAAGCGCAGGCTGCACTTCAGCAGGATGAGAACTTTAAGGCGTTGTTTGAGAACTACGTTAAGAGCCTTCAGATGTCTGTTATGCAACAGCAAAACGCGCAGATTGGCCGGATTGGGGTAACTCCAGTCGCGCAGCAAGCACAGCAGGCTCAACAGTAATATGACGGAAAATCAAAAGGCGGCCTTTGGTTTTTCAGGGAAAAACCTTATTTGGTCAGAAATTTGTCAACTTATTGAGCAGCTGCAAGAACAGCATTGGATGCTTGCTATAAGTAAAGACTGCAAAGGAGAAGATAGAATACATACAGCAGGACAAGCTGATGGGATTAATTTAGTTTTAAGCGCACTTATTGAATTAAGAAAACAAGCTAGACAATTAAATGGCTTGACTCCTGAAGAAGATTTGGCATAAAGCCACTAACGGGCTTTCCAGCGTTACTGGATTGATTAAATAAAGGGCTTGCTACCGATATAGCATGAATAACACAAACACACAGCCTGACGCCGGGAGTCAGGAGGGAGACAGTACACCCGTTGCAAATAACCTCGGAAGGGTTGATGAATACAGCTTAGCTGATTTCGTTAAATCCAATTTCCTAAACGAGGAGGAGGCGGCTCCAGCCAAAGAGGAGCAGGCCAATGCTGAAGCAGAAACTGAAGAGCCAATTACGGACTCAGAGGTAGAAGCTGAAGTAGAAGCCGATCAGTCCACCGATGAAGAAGGTGAGCCTGAAGAAAGTTCTTTGAGTCGAGGCGTACAGAAGCGCATCAATAAATTAGTTGCTGCGAAGAAAGCCGCCCAGGCACAACTTGAAGAGAAAGAAGCCAGATTAGCGCAAATGGAGCGCGAGATACAGGCGTTAAAGTCTGTTCCGCAAACTAGTGCGCCAACCATATCTGACGCCGTTGAGGCACTTAATTCCATTAGTGAAGTAAATGCTGAATTTCAACGTGCATTATATGTGTTGGATTGGTGCGAAGATAATCCTGATGGTGGTGTAATTACTGATCCGCAAGGCAATCAGATTGAATTAGACAATCACCAGGTTCGCGACATGAGAAAACTGGCTAGACGTAGAAAGGAAATTGAGTTGCCGGCTAGGTTTCAATATTTGAACCAAAAATCTCAAATTGAACCAGTTTTAGCAACTAA
>Ga0222712_10000816_pt1 | contig 39812 bp, 39 predicted proteins | sample C33_657DmetaG_FD_165043 | JGI IMG/M metagenome (GOLD analysis project Ga0222712, IMG submission 165043) | Estuarine water microbial communities from San Francisco Bay, California, United States - C33_657D | ecosystem: Environmental > Aquatic > Marine > Unclassified | place: USA: California... | reverse complement strand
CTGGCGAATCAGAATCTGGTCATCGACCACCCATGGTTTTGGCCTAATTGAGCCTAGGGCGACAATGCCCACCTCGCCTGGATTCAAAATAGGGGTGCCGGTATCAACACCGAAAACACCGATGTTCGTTACCGTGATTGTTCCGCCCTGCATATCCTGTGGGGTTGTCTTACCCTCTCTTGCAGTTGCAGCTAGTTTCTCCAAAGCCATGGCTAGTTCCAGCATCGAGAGTTGATCGGCATCTTTAATATTCGGAACAATCAAACCTCTTGGCGTGGCCGCAGCAACACCAAAGTTTACGTAGTTACGAATAATTATTTCCGTGTCGGTCCAGGTTGAGTTCACCGCTGGGTTTCTTCTAACCGCCCAGATCATCGCTTTAGCCATAATCAAAAGCGGAGTTACTTTAACTCCAGCAAAATCCGCGCTGGCCTTAAGTCTCTTCACGTATTCCATGGTTCTGGTTGCATCGACATCAACAAAGATGCTCACGTGCGGAGCTGAGAATGCTGATTGCACCATTGCACTAGCAATTGCTTTACGAACACCCTTAACCGGAATTCTCTCTTCACGTTCGGTTTTCGCTTCAGGAGTAGTTTGATTTTTGAAAACGCTTGCAACTTGCGCTGCGTTCATAACGTCTTCGCGGGTAACTTCTCCAGATAAACCAGTGGCCTTTACTTTATTGATATCAACGTTTAGATCTTTAGCAAGTTTTCTGATCGGTGGTTTAGCTAAAACGGTATCAGCGGTCGGCACCACTGCGATCAAATCAGTAGCTGGTGCGGCATTGACAATAACAGCAGGAACCTGAGGTGTTGCAGCACGCTTTCTTCTCGACGGTGTTCCGCTAGAAACCCCGTAACCTACCAGTGTCGGTTGTGGTTTTTCATCACTACTTGCAGTTGAAGCAACATCTTGAACGGCAGCGATTGCTTCGGTTACCGCTTCGTGCAGTGAAGTCGAAGCTGCAGCAGCTGAAGTTAGCTGTGAGACTGTTACGGCAATAATTGGTGAACCGACTGCAACGGTGTCACCTTCGTTTGCCATTAGTTGTGCGACGGTGCCAGCGAAAGGGCATGGTAGTTCAACTAAACTTTTCGCAGTTTCAATTTCGACAATTATTTGATTCACGCTTACGCTGTCGCCAACTTTAACTTTCCAAGAAACAATCTCGGCTTCAGTAAGGCCTTCACCAACATCCGGTAAATCGAAATAAGCTAACTGACTCATTAGTAGGCCATCACTCTATCGACGGCTTCCATCAGGCGATCTGCATCTGGAAGATAAAGCTCTTCGAGTTTTGCTGCCGGATAAGGAACATCAAATCCACCAACACGAATCACTGGTGCTTCCAGGTAATAGAAACAAAGTTCGGCTATCTTGGCTGCTATCTCCGATGAGATGCTCACAAAGGTTCCCGCTTCATGCGCCACAATTAATCGCCCAGTCTTTTTGACCGATTCGACAATTACGCCGAAATCAATCGGCGAAAGCGAGCGAATATCGATTACCTCGATGCTGACCCCCTCAGCTTGGGCAATCTCGGCTGCCTGCAAGCTGGTAACCACCATCGGTCCGTAACTGGCTATGGTCACATCGGTGCCGGGTTTTAGCACCGTCGCTTGGTGCAGGCCCAGTGCTGGCTGATCAAGCTCGACTTGCCCTTTTTGCCAATAGCGACGCTTTGGTTCTAGGAAAACAACCGGGTCAGCACTTTGGATGGCTTGCTGAATCATCCAATAGGCATCATTCGGGTTTGATGGGCTGACTACGCGCAATCCAGCAGTGTGCGCAAAATATGCTTCTGGCGATTCGGAGTGGTGCTCAACAGCGCCAATGCCACCGCCGTAAGGAATACGAATTACCACCGGCATCTTTAGATGGCCTTCGCTGCGGTTAGTTAGTTTTGCTAACTGGCTTACGATTTGATCAAAAGCTGGATATACAAAACCATCAAACTGAATTTCGGCAACAGATCTGAACCCACGCATTGCTAAACCGATTGCAGTTCCAACAATTGCCGACTCAGCAATTGGTGAATTGAAAATTCTTTTAGACCCGAATTCGTCGAGTAGCCCTTCGGTGATTCTAAAAACCCCACCGAGCTTGGCGACATCTTCACCGAATACCAAAACTTTCGGATCATCCTGCATCGCTTTTCTGATGCCTGCATTTAGCGCTTTAGCTATTGATAGTTCAACTGTGTTGGCCATCAGCGTGAACCCCCGTAGTCGACTTTGTTTTCACCATCGTCGGTAGGAGTGTGACCACCGAGTGACTCTTCAAAGCCGCGCAGCCAAGCACGCTGCTCTTCAATCAGTGGATGTGGTTCTGAATAAACGTGATCAAAAATAAGTTCTAGTTCAGGTTCTGGCAGTGCGAAGGTGGTTTCGCGAATCTCGGCAGCTAATTGATCTCCGGCAGCTTGCACTTCGTCAAAGAAGTCTTGACCGATGCCTTGGCTTCTGAGGAATTTCTCAAAACGAATAATCGGGTCTCTGGCTTGCCAGTAGGCAACCTGTTCTGCATCACGATACTTGGACGGATCGTCACTTGTGGTGTGTGCACCGATGCGATAGGTCAGCGCTTCAATTAGATATGGGCCTAAACCATTTCTGGCATCATCCATATGCTTTTTAGTTACCGCGTAACAAGCCAGCACGTCATTGCCATCAACTCTGATCCCTGGGACACCAAATCCTTCACCGCGACGATAGAGCGGAACTTTAGTTTGGGTTTCCACTGCGGACGAAATCGCCCACTGGTTGTTCTGGCAGAAAAAGACCAGGGGAGCATTCGTCGTGGCGGCCATCAACAAGGCTTCGCTGATATCTCCCTCGGCAGTTGCGCCGTCACCAAAATATGTAATTACCGCTTCATCGATTTCTGGGTTACCGGTTGCAACCTTGCCTTCGAAGTTCACGCCCATGGCATAGCCGGCCGCGTGTAGAGTTTGTGCGCCTAGAACGATTGCATATAGGTGAAACTTCTTCTCGTAAGGGTTCCAGCCACCGTGATTTACCCCGCGGAACATCTTAATGATCGACATCAGGTCTACGCCGTGCGTTATGGCCACTCCGTGCTCACGATAGGACGGGAAAATATTGTCATTCGGCCCAACCGCATGACCGGAACCAATCTGAGCGCCTTCTTGCCCAACTGCGGGCACCCAAAGCCCCATCTGGCCTTGGCGCTGCAGAGCAGTAGCTTCATTATCAAATCTGCGGATTCGGGCCATGTCCCGGTAAAACTTTAGAAAATCTGACTCTCGAAGATCTCTAATGAACTGGGCGTAAATTTCATGTTCTTTGGAGGCCACCGCGAACTCGCCATTCTCGTTCAAGAACTGAACCATGGGGATATCAGGCGGTAGGTAAGTCACAACTACCAATTTACTTGAGGGATGGCACAATCGAACCATGAAACGATTTTTGATCGCGACTGTTCTCAACGGCCTAGGTATTTGGCTGGTTTCAGCCATTATTCCCGGTGTTCACCTTCAGCCATACGGGGGCACTGAGCCTTGGCAGCTAGCACTGACACTGTTGTTTATCGGAGCAATTTTCGGCGTTATCAACGCAGTTATTGCACCGGTCATTAAAGTCATCGCTATACCTCTATACATACTCACTTTCGGACTTATCTCTTTTGTCATCAACGGCGCACTACTGCTCTTGGTTGCTTGGATCAGCCAGCAATTTAGCCCGCAAACATTCAACATCGATGGTTTTGGCCCAGATGGGCTAACCGTAGTCTCACTTGGCTGGGCAATCCTGGCAGCTCTTGTCATGAGCATCTTCTCTTTCATTGGAAGAGGCTTATTCAAAGCCCTGCGTATTCTCTAAACCGCGAGGCTAAATATCTGCGTCTTTCCCGAGATGTTTGAGTTATTGGCAACCGGATGGATAAGTTCACCATCTTGTTCAAAGACAAAATGTATCTGATCATCTAGCTGTGTATTCGTTTTAATAAATTCAGCTAAGCCATGATTAGGTTGGTTCGCTTGATTTAGTGCTGACCAATCATGGGTTTTCGGTAAATAGAACCAGTGTTCCGACCTACCCTGCATCAGAAAATACGCTTCGTGCCTAACTAGGGGCTGATTGGTGCAGTTGGTCTCATCGAATCGCTGCTTGATTATTTGGATATCACTCGGGTAACTCACTTCAACTGCCGGGACATGCGCTAGCCAACCAAGCGGCAGGTTAATCGCACCTTTTAGGTTTAATACCCACGGTGTTAGTTCTTTAAGCAATTTTGGAATATCGATGGTTTCAATAAATGTCGTCAACATCGACTCTGTTTGCATATAAGAATTCGCCGATGTGATTAGGGCATGTTGAATGTGCCAGAGCTTCGCTAGATGAAATGGTAGCTCTGCCGTGAACAAGGCTGCTGCCCAAGGTGCAGTGGCGAACTTGTCTGGGGTGAGTTCGGTAAGAAGGCTTACGGTTACACCCCAGATATCCCTAGCACTACGAACTAGCTCTTCGTGGGTGGCGATTACGACAACCGGCTGCGCCTTGACGGTGCAAATTTCCGTATTCATGGGATCAACCCCAAAAGAAACATCTGGAACATAAGCGCCTTGAGTTGATGATTTAGTTTTTGCATTTCCAGCCGACAGCTGTCGGCTGCTTGGCCTTGCCACAAACTCGGGCTCGGGGTTGCGTGCTGTAATAAGGCGATGGTTACTGCGAGGTGATTATTTAGAATGTTCATTTGAATAATCTGCCTTTTGGATTATTCAACCTTTGCTTTCTAGCGCTTAATGTGGAAAAGACAGGGCAATATAGATATGTGAGTAATCTTGGATTTCAGCCACTTAGCCCTCTAGATGGGCGCTATCGTGAAGCGGTCCAAGACCTAGGCCAGTATCTAAGCGAAGCGGGGCTAAACCGCGCCAGAATCTTGGTGGAAATCGAATGGTTAATTTATTTAGCCGAAAAGAATCTCCTCGGCTCAAATAGCTCAATTGATGATGAGTTTAAATCGCAGTTACGAAAGATCGCGGCTGACTTTAATTCAGCCGACATAGATTCCCTGGCCTCGATCGAAGCTCAGACCAAACACGATGTTAAGGCCGTCGAGTATTTCATCAGACAAAAACTACACGAACTGGGTAGAGATGATGTTGCCGAACTGGTGCACTTTGGTTGTACGAGCGAGGACATCAATAATCTTTCTTACGCTCTGACCATTCATGATGCAATCACTGAGGTCTGGCTTCCCGCTGCGAGGAAATTAGTTGAGAAGATCGCAGACCTCGCTAAGAAGTATTCCAGGGACGCCATGCTATCTAGAACCCATGGCCAACCGGCTACACCTACAACGATGGGCAAAGAGCTTGCTGTTTTTGTCTTTCGGCTAAACAGGCAAATCGAACGAGTCGAATCAATTGAGTATTTGGCAAAATTCTCTGGCGCTACAGGAACCTGGTCCGCTCAAGTGGTAGCTGCCCCTGAAGTCGATTGGTTAAGCGAATCACAAGAATTTGTTGAAACTCTCGGATTAACTTTTAATCCGCTCACAACTCAAATAGAGTCACACGACTGGCAAGCGGAGCTCTACTCTGCAATCTCACACTTCAACCGAATTCTGCACAACCTTTGCACCGACGTTTGGACTTACATCTCGTTAAATTACTTCAAGCAGATACCTGTTGCTGGAGCTACCGGTTCTTCAACAATGCCCCACAAAGTAAATCCAATTAAGTTCGAAAATGCTGAGGCCAACCTTGAGATCTCTTCAGCGATATTGGACTCCCTTTCGGCAACGCTGGTAACAACTAGGCTGCAGCGTGATCTGACCGATTCAACTAGTCAACGCAATGTTGGCGTCGGCGTGGGCCATTCGCTTTTGGCAATTAGTAACGCAACATCGGGCCTAGGGCAAATAGAACTGAACCAAGCTGTCTTAGAAGCGGACCTGCTTGAAAACTGGGAGGTTCTGGCCGAGGCTATCCAGACTGTGGTCAGGGCCGAAATAGCGAGGGGAAACAGTCAAATTTCAGACCCTTATGCCCTGCTAAAGGAGCTGACCCGCGGTAAGAGAATATCTGGGGATGATTTGCTGTCTTTCATTACCGAATTGGATATAAGCCAAGAGGCTAAGTCCAGGCTTATCTCCCTAAAACCCTCGAGTTATTCCGGTCTGGCCAGTTTGCTGGTCGAGTTCATTTCTCCTGAAAAATAGAGCCTCCAGGCCGAATTTATTAATAAAAAATTCTTTTTAGCGAATACCTAAATAGTTGTCCCCTCTCTGGAATAATTCAATTTGACGAAGTTAAACACAGTGTTTAACTACAAATTCTTCCTTCAGAGAGAGATTCATGAAAAAACTAGTCAAGGTCTTAGCGGCAGCTTTAGTGCTGACCATTGCCGCTTTCCCCGCAATGGCGACGGCGGATACAACTGTCGATGTAACGAAAGCGGGTGCTCCAACTACAGCCATTGAATCCGGCGACACCATTCGCGTTTCAGCTGGATCTCCAATATCCACCTCTGGTTCTATCAACCAAACGTTGGCGGCAACCTGGTCTAAAGAAAGCCTTAGGTTGGGTGACACCGGTTCGATCATGTTGCCAGAAGGCTGGACTCTTGAATACACCACTGACAACGAAAATTGGAGCGCTACTGCTCCAGGTGATCTATCAACAGTCACTGGAATCCGCGCTGTCGGAGATGTGACAACAAACGGAAGGAATACTTTCACGACCAAGGCAAATAGCCAGGTAGTTGCAACACAGGATAACTTCCAAGGTTCTTCAGGTGGCGATGGCTACGCACTGACTTTCGGTGCTGATCGCGTATACAACGTCTTCCACCACGATGGCTCTCTTCGTGTGGACTGTCACGTGAAAGCAACCGGTGCATCTTGTTACGGCGGTGCAACTCAATTCTTGGGATTCACTACCGGTAACGCTTCCGAGGCATTTTGGGATAGCTCAAGAAGTGCACTTTGGGCTCTAGCTCGCAACAGCTCTACTGGCCAGGGTGGCTTCGCTTGTGTGGATTACAGTGACAAGCCAAATCCAAAACTTTGTGCCACCAACTTTGTAGCGCTGGGTGCAGTTAACACCGCCCAAGAGCTGGGTGTGTCAACACGAATCGGCAACAAGGTATATGTAATTAACGAGGCCGACTGGAAACTGCTTTGCCTAGATATTTCTACTGGCGCTGCGTGTACCAATAACGGATTCCAGCTACCAGGCACACCTGCTCCAGGTGACAAGACTCTTTATGGTCGCGTTGCAAGCGCTGGTGATTTCAAAGTTTATTTCAGCACCACAAGCCACATCGGATGTTACAACCCAACCACAAACGACTTTTGCGGCGCACCTGTGGCGCTAGGACAAGCTGGTGGTCAGTACCCGATGTTCCCTGTGAGAAATGATGAAAGAGACTTAATAGGAATGTGTTTCTTCAGGACACAGCAGTGTCTTGACGGTAATGGCCTAGAAGTAAACGTTCTCCCTGCTGCACTTTCAACCTGGATGACAAATAATCCTGTACCTAACTGGAATACATATAACGCAGGTAACTGGGCTGAACAGAACAACAAGATCTACCTGAACGATGGGCCATTTGGAACAGCAAGCCCAGATGTTTACTGTTTCGACTACACAACTGGAGATGCCTGCGCTGGATTCTCTGGAAGAAATGTTGGAGTTCGAATCTACGTAATTGTGGCCGATCCATCAATTCCTAACTGTCTCTGGACCAATGGAGACGCGGGTCAGATCACGACTTTCAACGGCACTACTGGATTGCCCGGCTGTTCTCTGGAATACCCAGTTGTCGAGATGCCTTACACGGCAGTCGCACCAAGACTGGCCTGTAGTGAATCTGGTCGCGTATTAACCTGGGAAACAATCCAATTTGACATTCCAGACGGAATTGAAGCGTCGGATCTGAACGTGACGATATTGGATTCCGATGGTGCCCCAATTCCTGGCTGGGTAGATCTAAGCCCTAACGCAAACGGTCTACTGTCGATGCAATCGCTAACTGTAGAAACAACTGGAACCAAGCCAACCATTCAGGTAAATGCTGGAGTTGTTGATGAAGCGCTTCTGGCTCAACTAACCGCGACCGTGAAGTTCGAGGCAGAGGATCCAGAACTTTGCTTTGACTTAGTTGCAGCACCTAACTGTCCTGAATTCGTGCCTGGAGCTGGGGATCTAACTGTTCCAGATGGTCTAATTCAGACAGCAGCAATTACCTACTCCGCTGACGGAGAAGCATTGGCTGCAGGTGACGCGGAAGTTACCCTGAGTGGAACAAACACGGACGATGTCTGTGCTGCCTCGATTGCCAAACTGGCCTTACCTGAAATAAACCAAGAGGAATCGGGTGGCTCCGACCTGGCTGACACCGGTGCAGACAGCGGCCTAATGCTCATGGCTGTATTTGCTCTGTTTATGTCAATCGGTGGTGGGCTGCTGATCAGGCAAGCTAAACGCTAAAAGAAATAATTGTTTGTGGCCGCTAGTGAATCTGGCGGCCACAAACATTTAAGTTTCATTTCAGCCTTGGAACCCCGGGTTTCACGTCATCGTCTTTTTGCAACAAACGCAAGATTAGAAGCGCAACAAAAACCACAACGAAGGTGATTGCCGCTGCGATCAGGATTCTGCTCGGTTCACTAAAGCTACCCCAAGCGATGAAGGCCACAAACCCCGCAGCAAAAACTGCGATTAAAAACATGGAAAGCCAAGAACCGCTTTTCTTATTTGCCATTTTTGACCTGCTTGCCAGGAGTGGCTAACCAGATGCCCCGTTGAGCTGCCGATAGGGCAAAGTATGCGCTTAGAAAACCAACCGCGTTGACATCATTCAAAGGAGCTAGGACAAAGATGAGGGCAGCCAGGATACCCAGAGCGGCTGAGATACGAAACTCCAAGCGATCTCCGGCTTCTGCCCTGAAGCTTTGAATCAGCTCACTAAGTCCTAAGCCGCCGACAAAAACAGCCACTAGCAGGCGGAATAGAAACAGGTCTCCCTCGGTATTTTGTAAACCTAAAAACCCATTGGTGGTTAGTAAAAACATTGAAACAGTAAGAGAGATGACTGAGGCAAATAAACTTGCTGCGAAATTCTCTTTCGCTTCTCTACGCAGGATTGCCAGCAAGCCTGCAAAACCTACTAACGCGCAAACCACTAGCAAGACAGTTGCGCCTAAGACAACGCTGTGATCCTGAATAAAGATTAGAAAAACGGCAGCTACTGCAAAAATTATGCTTCGCAGCAGATTGGTGAGGAACACGTTACTCCTTAGGGTTTACAAACCTAGAGTACTGCCCTTGGAAGATAACGTTTGAAGATCCGGTAGGTCCATTACGTTGTTTAGCGAGAATTAGTTCGGCTTCGCCCACTCGTGTTCCTTCAGCAGAACTGAAATCCCGGTGAATAAGAATAACCACGTCGGCATCCTGCTCAAGTGATCCGGATTCACGAAGTTGAGAAAGCTCAGGCTTCTTGTTGGTTCCTTCTTCGGACTTACGGTTTAGCTGAGATAGCGCAACTACTGGAACTTTTAATTCTTTAGCCAGGAGCTTTAGTGATCTAGAGAATTCCGAAACCTCTTGCTGACGATTTTCAACTTTTTTACCAGAAGTCATCAGCTGGATGTAGTCGATAATGACAAGCTTTAGATCAAACTCTTTAATCATGCGGCGACACTTGGCTCTAATCTCAACAATGTTTAGATTAGGGCTGTCGTCAATCAATAATGGTGCTGCAGAAATCGCACTTCTGCGTTCAGCCATAATCGCCCATTCATTATCTGAAATTCCACCAGCACGCATGCTCTGTAAGTAGATGCCGGTTTCAGCAGAAAGAATTCTCATAGCAATTTCCGCCATGCTCATTTCAAGCGAGAAAATTGCAGTTGCCATTTTGTTGTTAATTGCGGCTTCGCGAGCAATGTCAATCGCTAATGTTGATTTACCCAAACCAGGTCTTGCTGCGATGATTACCAGCTGACCTGGGTGTAAACCATTTGTCTCTTTATCCAATTTGGTGAATCCGGTTGGGATACCAGCAAGACCTTTATTCTTTTGAACTAATTCGATTTCATCAGCTGCAACTTGTAGTGCTGATCCAAGACGAGTGAAATCTGCACCAGTTGATTCATCGGCTACGTTATAAATTTCCGATTGAGCTGCATTAACAAGTTCTTCAACTTCACCTTCAGCTTCGTAGCCGCGTTGTGCAATACGAGTACCGGTTTCAATTAGTCTTCGAAGGATTGCCTTTTCGCGAACGATCTTTGCGTAAAAGCTTGCGCTAGCTGCAGTTGGAACAACGGCAGTTAACTCGTGCAGATACTCTGCTCCGCCAACAGTGGCTAGTTTTCCTAACTTGACTAATTCATCACTGAGAGTGATGACATCGGTTGGTTCACCGCGATTAGCAAGTGATTCAATTGCGGAATAAATAATCTCGTGCTTCGGTGCATAGAAATCGCGCGGCCTAACTAAGCCATCACCCAGGATTGAGTGAACCACATCTGCAGAAAGTAGCATGCCGCCGAGCGTGCTTTGCTCCGCTACAAGGTCGTGAGGGAGTAAGCGATCCTCGCTTCGGAATGCTTTGCCGGTTGGTGCTATCGACATTTGAGACTTTCTTTTATCAAAAACAGTTGGAACTTATTTGTAGCATTCACCATAGACAATCATCTGCCAAACACGGCTGTGGGTTGTTCTGTGGATAAGTAGACCAACACGCCGACCCTGGTGTGGATAAGATGTGGACAAAGTTGTGCAAAATCTGTGGAAAACCCTCTAAGTGCCAGTATTTTATTGGTGTTTTGCTGTTTATATTTATTTGTAATCAAACCCTAAACCAGTGGATTAAGGTTTGATGAAAGCGGATTCACCGCCCGAAATCGGGTGGCTTATCCACAAGTTATCCACAGGTTGGCCTTTAAAGCAAGATGGCAGGCATACAGCCTGCCATCAGATGCTTTTCAGACTACTTCTTGGCAACAACCTGCAATTTAAGGGTTGCCACTAGATCTGAGTGAAGCTTCACAGTTGCTTCGTAGCTACCAACAGCGCGGATCGGTGCAAAGAATGCAACCTTACGCTTGTCGATTTCGCCAAGACCAGCTGCGGCAACTGCTGCTGCAACATCGGCGGTCTTAACTGCTCCGAATAGACGGCCACCAACTCCAGCCTTTACGGCTAGCTTGATTGGGTTCTCCTGAAGGCGAGCCTTCATAGCCTGGGCCTCTTCGATAGTGGCTAGAGCACGGGCTTCGCGAGCTGCCTTGATCTGGGCAACCTGCTTCTCTCCGCCTTTAGTCCAAAGCACAGCAAATCCCCGAGGCAATAAGTAGTTACGAGCGTAACCGTCCTTCACCTCAACTACATCACCGGCTGAACCGAGGCCTGAGACCTCGTTAGTCAAAATAACTTTAGACATTTGCTTATCTCCTAGCGTCCTGCACCAGCGTAAGGAAGCAGTGCTACCTCGCGTGCGTTCTTAACGGCTTTCGCAATTAGACGTTGCTCCTGAACTGATACTCCAGTAATGCGGCGTGAGCGAATCTTGCCGCGATCAGAAACAAACTTGCGAAGAGTTGCGATGTCCTTGTAATCGATGACGCCAACCTTGATTGGCTTGACTGGTGCAAGCTTTAGGTTCTTGGCGTTGCGTGCGCCTTTCTTGACGCGATCGCTGTTAACTTTTCCTGCCATTTTCTTCTCCTAATTAAACTCTAAAATGGGCTCTCGTCGTTGGTAGCAAATCCTGGATTAGTGCCAGGGTTTGTCCAAGCGTCGTTAGCTGGGGTGGTTGGTGCCTGAGGAGCGGTGCCCCAAGGGCTGCCCTCTACTGCTGCTTGACCTTCGCGTGTGCGACGGGTTAGCACTGCAGTTGCGTAACGCAATGATGGTCCGATTTCATCAACTTCGATTTCCAGTGAAGCACGAGTTTCACCGGTGTTCGATTGATACATGTTTACTGGCTTTAGTTTTCCAGTGACGATCACACGAGTTCCCTTGGTTAGTGAGCGCTGAACGTTTTCAGCAACCTCACGCCAAACGGTGCAGCGGATCCACATTGTCTCGCCATCTTCCCAGGTGGAAGTGTTTCGGTTATATGTTCTAGGTGTTGAAGCAACACTTAGGTTTACATAAGCAATACCACTTGGAGTTTGCTTTAGTTCAGGGTCAGCAGAAATGTTTCCGACGACCGTGATAGTAAGTTCACCAGCCATTTGGATTACTCCGCAGACTTACTTGAAGTGCGCTTAGCTCTTACCGGCTTTTCCTCGTCAGCAACGAACTCTGGAACGGCAACCGGGTTGATCTTGAATACTGCTTCCTCGGCACGCAAAACCTTGGTGCGAACAACAGCTTCAGAAAGTCTCAGTTGACGATCCAACTCAAGAACTTCGGCTGGATTACAGGTCAAGTACAAAACTACGTAAATGCCTTCGGTTTTCTTGTTGATCTCGTAAGCAAAACGACGACGTCCCCAAATGTCAACGCTGTCAACGGTGCCGCCACCATTGCGAATTACGTTGAGGAATTTTTCTAGGCTTGGGCCTACAGTTTTTTCGTCGACTTCTGCGTCAAGGATGACCATGACTTCATATTTATGCACGACTAACCCCACCTCCTCTGGACTAGAACGGCCACGGCGTTTCCGTGGCAGGAGGGTATATGCATTTGTTGTCTAGAAGAAAAAGCACAGGGTCTTTTCCAAGGCAACCTGAATACTCTACCTTGAAGCCCACCAACTAAGCAAGCGCTTTTTGGCTTCCTCATGGCCCAGTGGCCCCTCATCTAGGCGCAATTCCATAAGGAACTTGTAGGCGATACCGACTTCAGGGCTTGGCTTTAGATCAAGAATTTCCATGATGTCTTCGCCCGAAAGATCTGGCCGAAGCGCATCGAGCTGTTCTTGTTCTGCCAACTGCTCGATGCGATTTTCCAAATCATCATAGGCGTGGGCTAGGCGTTCTGCCTTCTTCTGATTCCTAGTTGTCACATCCGATCTAGTTAAGACATGCAGGCGTGAAAGCAACCCCTCGGCATCGCGAACATACCTTCTGATTGCCGAGTCGGTCCAGGCCTGATCGCTGTAACCGAAAAATCTCAGATGCAGTTCGATCAAACGGGCTACGGATTTGATGGTGTCGTTATCGTAGCGAAGATCATGCAGTCGCTTGCTGGCCATCTTCGCACCAACAACATCATGGTGGTAGAAAGTAACTCCACCACCGGATTCCAATTTCCTAGTTTGTGGTTTGCCGATGTCGTGCAACAGTGCAGCTAGTCGTAAAACTATGTCTTTTTTCAACCCGTAGTTTTCTTCGTAACTTATCGCCTGCTCTAATACCGTGAGGCTGTGTTCGTAAACATCCTTGTGGTGATGGTGCTCATCTACTTCTAGCTTCAATGCCGGTATCTCAGGAATTATCAATGCGGCCACCCCGGCATCAACCAGCGCTTCGATTCCCTCTCGCGGTTGATCGCTAAGAAGCATCTTCGTGAACTCCGCTTCTACTCGTTCAACCGAAACTATTCCAAGGCGACTAGCCATCGACTTCATAGCGCTGAACGTGTCCTCGTGAATTAAGAAACCGAGTTGCGCTGCGAATCGAGCAGCTCGCATGATTCTTAGCGGATCGTCACTGAAGCTATCCTCTGGTTTGCCAGGAGTTCTAATCGTTCCTTCAAGAAGATCTTGCAAACCATTAAATGGATCGACAAAGACGCCGTCGGGCAAACGAACCGCCATCGCATTAATTGTGAAATCCCGACGAAAGAGATCATCGTTTAGATCTGTGCCGAAAGCAACAATCGGCTTTCGTGATTCGTGGTCATACTTATCAGCTCTGTATGTGGTGATCTCTACGTGGATATCACCTATCCGCGCACCAATCGTTCCAAATTCTCGCCCGATATCCCAAATTGCATCGACCGAGCCAGCGAGTATTTTCTCAATTTCTTCTGGTTTTGCAGATGTCGTGAAATCTAGGTCATTGGTCTCTCGACCCAAGAAAACATCGCGGACGGGACCACCCACCAAAGCCAATTCATGGCCGGAAACAGCAAAAAGGTTGCCCAACTTGATTAGTAGCGGACTGTGGCTAGCCCGTTGCAGGTTAGCTAATGCCTCGGCTACTGTTCGCATGGATTTAAGTATGCCTTCCATTTATCCCCTATTAGGCTTAAGCAATGAACTCACGGGCCAAGCCGCGCGTCGAAGAAACTTCAGCAGGGGGATTTGTTCTAGCCTCTGATGGATCTTTACGCATCGCCGTCATCGGTCGCCGAAATCGAGGCGGGCGAATTGACTGGTGTGTACCCAAAGGGCATCCTGAAGGTAAAGAGAGCATCGAGCAGGCAGCTCTTCGTGAGGTGGCTGAGGAAACTGGGCTGAGCGCGGAAATCATCGAACCACTGGGCTCAATCCACTACGAATTTTCAACCCCAACCGCAATTATCAGTAAGACTGTGCACCACTTTCTGATGAAGCAGGTCGGCGGTGAGCTCACGATTGAAAATGACCCAGACCATGAGGCCGTAGACATTCGCTGGATCTCAATTGACCTTTTGGCCGAGGAACTAACCCATGAAAATGAGCGAAGGCTAGCCCTGATTGTTCAAGAGTGGGTAAAGCGCCAATGAAAAGGCTTTTTATCGCTATAGCCGTCCTCGGGGTTTTCTTTTCGGGGCAGCAATCCCAGGCAGCACTTCCGCCAGCACAGGTATATATCGTGGCCGGTTCGGATATAAACATGGTTTCTAGGGAATCCAAAGTGCCGGTTTCGGTGCAGAACAACTATGACCGCCCAATTCGAGTCAGGGTTCACGCGGTTTCTAGCGACCCGGCTGTCAATGTTCAAGAATATGTTTCAGTTAGCATTCCGGCTAATTCCAGAAAAGATGCCCTACTGCCGGTCAGCGTGATATCGGCTGGTGAATTCAAGTTAAAGGTATGGGTGACAACCTTTACAGATATCCGGCTTGGTAGATCAACTGAAATCAAACTCACGGTCAACCCCGATATCGAATTGGTAATCCTAATCGGATTCGGTGCTCTTATTGCGGTGCTGGTCGGTTTAGGTGGCTATCGGATGGTCAGAAGAAAAGGTAAAGCGTGAGCGTTCTCAGATCTTCTCTGATCATGGCTAGCGGAACTGTGCTTAGCCGCGGACTCGGCATAGTCAGAGCTATTCTCTTAGCCGCCACCATAGGTGTAACCACTAACGCAGCTGACGCTTTTGGTGTTGCCAATCAATTGCCGAATAACGTTTACGCAATTATCGTCGGCGGTGTTCTAAATGCTGTTTTAGTGCCTCAGATAGTCAAAGCTAAATCGCATCTAGATGGTGGCAAGGCATACATCGATCGATTACTAACTTTGGCAATAGTTATCTTCGGTTCAGTAACTATAGTTACTACTCTTTCTGCGCCGCTATTAGTCTCGCTCTACACAAACGGTTGGAGCGCAAGCCAACTTGCATTAGCCACCGCTTTTGCATACTGGTGTTTACCGCAACTATTTTTCTACGGCTTATACACCCTGCTCGGTGAAGTGCTAAACGCTAGGAGCAAGTTTGGCCCATATATGTGGGCTCCGGTACTAAACAACGTTGTTGCCATTATCGGAATGCTGCTTTTCATTTGGCAATTTGGTTTGGACCCAACTGGTGCTGAAAGTATCGAAAGTTGGACACAATCTCAGATTTCCCTGCTGGCTGGAACAGCGACAGCCGGTGTTGCTGCCCAAGCCCTGATTCTTTTTGTTTTCTGGAAACGAATGGGTCTGAAATACAACCTGAACTTCAGCTGGAAAGGTGTGGGCTTGGGGCCAGCCATGCGCACCGCCTCCTGGACCTTGGGCATGCTAGTGGTAACCCAAATCGGTGGAGTTGTGCAAACGGCAGTAGCCTCAACTGCGGTTGGTGGCCGTGAAGTTTTTGCCGGCCAAGAGATAGCAATTGCCTCGGTTGCCGCCATGAGCATCGCCTGGCTGATTTTTATGCTTCCGCATTCAGTAGCAACAGTCTCTATCGCCACCGCATACTTCACCAGAATGTCCACCCACGCTATGGAGAAAAAGTTCGACGATCTAAAAACCGATTTAGCCGATGGTCTTAGAACTATAGCCATGATCAGTGTTTTGGCCAGTGCTGGGTTGATTGTTTTGGCTTACCCGATTTCCCGTGTATTTGTTGGGGAGCTGCCTAGCGCTATCGCCCTAGGAAACGTGGTGATAGCTATGGTGATTGGATTGCTTCCGTTTAGCTATGTCTTTATGATCCAACGCGCTTTCTATTCGCTAGAAGATACCAGAACCCCGTTCCTCTTCACCGCTGTTCAGGTGAGTGTGAACATCGCTGGATCACTTATGGTCGCAATCTATGTTGACTCGATTTGGAAAGTAGTAGCGCTATCTTTAGTCACTAGTGCCAGCGTTTTGATTCAAGCAATACTTGCCTTTGTGATGTTCAAACGCAAATTTGGTTCCCTCGGTCATAGCCACCTTTCTCTAGCGACCGGGAAGTTTATAATCGCCGCGGTCATTTCTGGATTAGCTGGGTTCGGAATCCTGCAGTTGCTCGGTGGGGCCAGGCCAGGGGCATTCCCAGTACTAACTGTCTTATCGTCAGCGCTGACCTGCTTGATCATTGGTGCAGTGATGGGCCTATTGTATTTAACCGTGTTGAAGCTCTTGAAGGTTAAGGAAATTGAAACACTAACCGAACCACTCAAGAAGTTGTTCGGTCGAGGCTAGAGCAACACTAAACTTTAGTTACCAACATCCAACTCTGGAGAGCAAATTGCGCGAAGTAATTATCATCGGTTCCGGGCCTGCAGGTTATACCGCGGGTATCTATGCGGCACGAGCAGGACTCAAGCCACTTCTTATTGCTTCATCGGTTGAAGCAGGTGGTGAGTTGATGAAAACCACCGAGGTTGAAAACTATCCTGGTTTTCCGAACGGCCTTCAAGGTCCAGAGCTAATGGATTCATTCCGCGCACAATCTGAAAGATTTGGAACTGAGGTTTTACTTGACGATGTTATTGAAGTTGCTCTCAAAGGCCAAACCAAAATTGTGAAGACCGGTAACGGTGAAACCTTCGAATCAAAAACAGTAATCTTGGCCACTGGAGCTGCTTACCGTGAACTTGGGTTACCTCGCGAAAAAGAATTAAGCGGTTACGGAATTTCTTGGTGCGCAACCTGCGATGGTTTCTTCTTTAGAGAAAAAGTTATCGCCGTAGTTGGTGGCGGTGACTCTGCGATGGAGGAAGCTACCTTCCTAACTCGATTTGCTTCAAAGGTTTATCTGATTCACCGCAGAGATAGTTTTAAAGCATCAAAAATTATGCAGGAGCGCGCTCTAGCCAATCCAAAGATTGAAGTTGTTTGGAATACCGAAGTGAGCGAATTGCTCGGTGAAGGAAAGCTATCCGGGGTCACTCTTAAAAACACCGTTGATGGTTCGACCAAGAACCTAGATTTGGATGGATTGTTCATTGCAATCGGAAACGACCCGAGGGTTTGGTTAGTCGAAAACCAGGTTGAACTAACTGAAGAAAAATTCATTAAGGTAGAAGGTCGATCTTCGAAGACCAGCCTGCCGGGTGTCTTCGCTGCTGGCGACGTTATTGATCCAACTTATCGACAGGCAATCACTGCGGCAGGTTCTGGTTGTGTTGCCGCCCTGGATGCAGAACACTACCTAACCGATTTAGAATAGAAATAACCTAAGGAGAAAAGCATGTCAGCTAAGCATGTAACAACAAGCAGTTTTCAAGCCGATGTATTATCCTCGGCAAAACCAGTACTAGTAGATTTCTGGGCAGAATGGTGTGGTCCATGTCGTATGGTGTCGCCAATCCTTGATGAGATCTCTGCCGAGCACGGCGATAAGCTAACCATCGTCAAAGTCAACGTAGACGAAGAACCTGGTTTAGCCCAGCAATATGGAATTACTTCTATTCCAGCGCTACACGTTTTCCAAAACGGTCAGGTAGTAAAGCAAATCATCGGTGCTAAGCCGAAGCCAAGCTTGCTTGCAGACCTGAGCGACTTTATTAAGTAGTCTCGAAAGCAAAATGGCCGTGATTTTCACGGCCATTTTTGTTCAACCTAGTTATCCACAGATTTTCTAGCTATCGGTGCATAACTCAAGGGAGTTGTGGATGGTTATCCACAGACTAATACTTGATATCGAGCCCCATTGCTTTGATGATTCGATTGAGGTCTTCGACGCTTGCAAAATCAATGCTTATTGTCCCCTTGCGAGCACCTAATTTTATTTGCACTTTGGTGTCAAGTTTGTCGCCTAGCTTCTCCGCAAGGGCTTTCAAGGCATCTTGTTTGCCACCAGGCTTGATTCTTGCAACGACTGGAAGGGCTTTAGCTGCCAATTCGGTGTCTCTGACGGAAAGCCCTAAATTAATTACTCGATCTGCTAGTTCAGCCATCTTTGCTGGATCTTCAACAGAAAGAATTGCCCTGGCGTGACCGGCGGACAGCACACCTGCAGCAACTTTCGCTTGGACACTGGTTGGCAGCTTCAATAAACGAATGGTGTTGGTTATTTGTGGCCTTGATCTGGATAGCTTTTCAGCTAACTGATCCTGGGTGCAACCATACTCCTCAAGCAACTGCTGGTAAGCATTGGCTTCTTCGATGGCGTTCAGGTCGCTTCGGTGCAAGTTCTCCAGAAGGGCGTCTCTAAGCATGTTTTCGTCTGCTGTTTCGCGAATCACCGCGGGAATTTGAGTCACGCCCGCTTCTTTTGAGGCGCGAAGGCGGCGTTCACCCATAATCAATTCGTATTTGTCAACGCCGTTTTGTTTACCAAGTGAACGAACTGAAATGGGTTGTAATACACCAAATTCACTGATGCTGCCTACTAGCTCAGCAAAAGCCTCTGGCTCGAAGGTGACTCTTGGCTGTTTAGGGTTCGGAACAATATCATCAACGTTGATGTAACCGAAAGATGCGCCAGGAACCGGAACCAAATCTGTCGGTGCATTAGCTGACCCCCCGAAGAAAACGCTGATTGGATTACCATCAACTGGTCTTTCCATGCGATTGTTCTCGTTATTGGCACCTGGAATTAGAGCTCCGATTCCACGTCCCAATCCGCCTTTTTTCTCAGCCATGGTTTATTCCTTTCCGGGCTATCTCTATCGCAGCTTCCATGTAAGAAATGGCTCCGTTAGATGAACGGTCATAGTTAATCACGCTTTTGCTATAACTTGGCGCTTCCGCAACGCCAATTTGCCTAGGAATTACAGTTTGTAAGGTTTGAGTGGGGAAATGTGAGCGAACATCCTCTACCACAGCCATGTTTAGCTTTGTCCTAGAGTCATACATAGTCAACAAAATTGTCGATAGGGCTAGTTCTGGGTTAGATCTGTTTCTAATGGTGTCAATAGTCACCTTCAGTTGGGTCAAGCCCTCGAGAGCATAATACTCGCATTGAATTGGGATCAAAACTTCAGTTGCCGCGGTAAATGCGTTGACAGTAAGTTGCCCCAGGCTAGGGGGACAGTCAATAAATATGTAGTCCGGTGTGCTTTCAGCGGTTTGAAGATAAAGATTGATCGCGTTTTTGAGCCTATATTCCTTGTCCTGGAGGGGATATAGCTCCATTTCAGCGCTTGCCAACATCAAGGTGGAGGGGACAACCACTAGGTTTTCCGATTCCGGACTCTTCTGAATCAGGTCTGTAAGTGGAATGTTGTGAACTAGTGCATTGTAAATCGACTCAACACCTATGTGGTGTTCGATTCCTAGCGCAGTTGAGGCATTCCCCTGCGGATCTAGGTCAATCACCAAGACATTCATGCCCTTTTCAGCAAGGGCTACAGCTAGGTTTACCGCTGATGTGGTCTTGCCGACCCCGCCTTTTTGGTTAGCAACAGTGAAGATTCGTGTACTACTTGGCCTCTCAATCAAGGCGTTCCGCACATTCTGGAGCCGGCGAGTGTTCTCACTCAGTTCTTGTGCCAAAGGAGCATCTTGGAAGCCACCAAGTGGCAAAAGGTCATCAGATTGTTTCACGTGAAACTTTCTTGTCGATTCGATCAATTTCTTCGGTTTGGGGTTGCCAACCGGTAGGTTCAGGGCTTGTTTCTTCACGTCCATTAGGGTACCCAAGGCCGCTGACAATGGTTGCCGGCGTTTCAGCAGACTTCTCCGCATCTAGATCTTTAGACATCAATCTCCCTAATTCGATTTCTAGAGTAGACCAATTTGAACTACGGTAGTCGGTTCTTTGAGATATTTTTCCCCAACTGTGATGATTTCAAAGTCCTTTAAGCCCAACTTTTTCATCAGTGGCTTAGACTCATCAATTTCGTCTTGAGCTTTAGCCCCTTTCAAGGCCAATACCCTGCCGCTTGGTTTAACTAAATCACTGACCATCTTGAGTAATTTTGGCAACGCTGAAACAGCCCTGGCTGTGACTACATCAAATGAATCAACGGGAGCCTCTTCAGCCCGGCAATTTAGGATCCTGACATTTGTCAACCCCAACCCAGGAACCACTACATCGGCCAACCAGTTAGCTCGTCTTTCCATTGGTTCAATAAGGGTAAAATTTGCCAAAGGGCACCTAATAGCCATGGGTACTCCAGGCAATCCCGCCCCAGAACCAACATCAGCAACAGACTGGCCTGGTTCAATGAGGTCCGATACGACCGCTGAATTTAGAATGTGCCTGGACCATAATTTAGGCAATTCTCTGGGACCAATAAGACCTAGCAGATCTCCATCTCTAGCCAACAACTGAGCGTATTTCTCAGCTATTGGTAGTTGGTCACCAAAAATCAGTTCAGCCTCGGGGGGAGTGTCCTCAATTTCTAAAGGCTGCGACATGATTGTTTCACGTGAAACTATTCGGTTGGCCGAGCAACAATGTGGCGGTCTTTGCCCTCGCCCTCAGACTCAGAAATCAGCCCGGCTTCACCAATTAGGTCATGCGCGATCTTCCTCTCGTAAGAGGACATTGGCTTCATTGCCACTGGGGCATTTGTTTCCTTCACCTTGGCGATAATCTTGTTGACCAACCTGGTAAGTGACTCCACCTTGGCTTGTCTTGAACCAGCAATATCTAGAATCAGGCGGCTGTAGGTCTGAGTTTTCGCTTGGACAGCAATTCGGGTCAATTCCTGCAGCGCCTCAACGGTTTCCGGGTTTGAGATCAGCTTGATGTTACTGTCTCCCTCTGCGCTGATTTCGATGTAAGCACGGCCGTCTCGAACGTCGATGCTAATGTCTCCATCTAGATCGAAGATATCGAGCAGTTCCTCAAGGTAGTCTGCGGCTACTTCGCCTTCTTCTTCAAGGTCCTTGACGCTTGAGGCCTCTTTCAGAGGGCTTGTTTCTTCTGTTGGTTCTTGTGTTTCTAGTTCTTCACTTGACATAACTATTTCTTACCTTTTGGCTTCTTTTTGGCGCGAGCTTTGGATACAGGCTGCACTCGCTGGGTTGGCTTGTCTTCTACCTGCTCTTCAGCAGTCGGTTCTTCAACCTTGATCTTGCCCTTCTTGATCAATCTGGCTTCACGCTCTTTGTGGGCAATTGAACCAGGGGTTGGCATTCTGCGGATTACGAAGAACTGCTGTCCCATGGTCCAGAAGTTGGATACGGTCCAATAAATCAAAACACCCAGCGGGAAGGCTAGGCCGGTTACCAAGAAAATCAAGGGGAATACATAGAGAAGAATCTTCTGGGTCTGCACAAACTGTGAATTGGCAACATCTGGGTTCTGGTTCTTAGCCATAATTTGCTTTTGGGTGATGAACTGCGAGGCAGACATCAAAACAATCATGATTCCTGCCAGAATCTGGGCAGAAAGAGATGCTCCGTTCAAGAAGGTTTCCGAAAGCCTTGCTCCGACAAAATCCGCGCCAGCAAAGGAAACGGAGAGCTCTTTGGTCAATAGGCCTACACCTGGCTTGGAGTTTTGGGCCTCGGTTAGGGTTGCGTAAAGTGAGAAAAATACTGGCATCTGGGCGATTAGTGGAAGACAAGAAGCAAATGGGCTTGAACCGTGCTTCTTATAGAGATCCATTTGCTCTTTTGCCATGCGCTCTCTGGAGTCACGATCCTTACGGCCCTTGTATTTCTTCTGCAGTTTCTGAAGATCTGGCTGCAATACATACATTGCCCTCTGGCTACGAATTTGCTTCACAAACAGAGGGATCAGAGCAGCTCTAACCACCAATACCAAGCCGATAATCGATAGCACCCAGGTAACACCTGCGTCGGCGCTAAGACCTATTGTTGTAAATAGGCTGTGGAAAAGTACCAAAACTGCTTCCAAAACCCACTTAAACGGGAACAAAATCAGGCTAATTATGTCCATTTTTATCCTTCTCGCTTTGAATTACTAACACTTTTTACAAAAACTAGGCCTGAATTGGCGATGGAGATCCAATTAGGGCCAGGTGATACCTCGTCGACTCCACCTTTGGAGAATGGGTTGCAGCGAAAAATTCGCCAAATAGTCAAGGCGGAGCCATAAACAATTCCATGTTGCTGTATTGAGCCTAGACCGTAAGCCGAACAACTCGGGTAATAACGGCAAACGTCTCCATAGAGTGGCGAAATGAGCTTTCTCCAGAAAAGAATGAAGGTGATGGCTAAATTTCTCGGGAAAACCCAGACATTCAGCAACCCGGCGATCATGCTTTTGCAGCTTTCAGACGGCTAAGAGCGGAACTAAACTCTTCTGAAAGCTCCTGCCAAGAAGTTTGGGCTGTGCCAGGCAGGGTTCGGATTACGATGTTTTGAGCACCATCAAATGAAGCAAGATTAGCCTGGGCAAGACTGCGGGCGCGTCTTTTAACCAGGTTTCTTTCGACTGCATTACCCACTGTTTTGCCAACAACAAAACCAAAACGTGGTTTGTCTGATTCATTCCCGGAACTCATGTAGACCACCAGATGTTCGGTGGTGGCTTTGCGACCAAGCTTCATTGTTATGCGAAAATCATCGGCTGATCGAAGCCTGTTTTCGCGAGCTAACAACCTAGATTAGGCTGACAGCTCGCTGCGTCCCTTGCGGCGACGGGCTGCGAGAATGGCGCGACCGGCACGAGTCTTCATGCGGATACGGAAGCCGTGGGTCTTTGAGCGACGTCTGTTGTTTGGTTGATACGTACGCTTAGTCATAATTACTCCAAGAAATTTAGGTTTGGTCCTCGTCAAAACTTGCGGTTGATGCCGAACCAGGGGCAAAGCAACCTCTTAAACCTAGACCAAAGACCTGTCTAGGTCAAGTTTTTATTGGATCTTTTTTAAAAACTAAACTTTTGAATTAGATGAAAATAGCTGGTGGAAAAACCAGTACCCCTCGAATATTTCAATTGCTAAATTGCCTTAAAACTTCGATTGGTGGAAAAACCGGTACCTCTTGGAGTTGATTTATTCGGTGTTTATAACATTTTCAAAAAAAGTTACGATTTTGCCCTTTTCGATTTGCATATTTGGGGGTCAAGGCACTTTAATACTCAAAGTAGAAGTTTTCCACAAGTGAAACAGTGTATCTTGAGTTATGCACAACCCACTTATCCACAGCGCAGTCCGTGCTAGAGTTTTGTGGAAAACTGGCTAAACCCTTGATTTTCCCTATGATTAGAGGCTAGATGACCGAGACTACCGGTATCTCCACCATCGAGTGGCAGCAGGTTGTTTCCCGCCTCCGCGAGGATGATCGCATTTATCCTCAGCTTTTCGGTTTTGTTCAACTAATCAACGTCCAAGGCTTACTGGGAGAGACTTTATACCTCCAAGTTGCCAATGAAACAACTCGTGGAATCATTGAACAGCGTATCAAGGGTCCTCTTCTTGAAGCTTTAGAAACAGTTGGGCTCCCAGAAGTGCCTAAAAACATTGGAATTGTGGTAAATCCAGACCTAGCTGACTCTTTCACTAGTAGTCAGCAGGTCGACGTTGAGGAAGTCATTCCTACCCCGGCTGCTGTTGCCCCAGTTGAATCGGTGCAGCCCGCGGAGGGATCATCTCGTCTAAACCCTAGATACACCTTCGAGAGCTTTGTCCAGGGTGAATCCAATAGATTCGCCTTTGCTGCCGCTTTTGCGGTTGCTGAGGTTCCGGCTAAGGCCTACAACCCGCTGTTTATCTATGGAAACTCAGGTCTTGGTAAAACCCACTTATTGCACGCCATTGGAAACTACGTCCAGCAGTATTGGCCTGCTAAGCGGGTTCGCTATGTTTCTAGCGAAGTATTTACAAATGACTTCATTAATGCGATCCAAACCAATACCAGCTTCAATTTTCAGGCCAAATATCGCCAGGTAGATGTGCTGCTGATCGATGATATCCAGTTCCTGCAAGGTAAGAAAGAAACGCAAGACTCATTCTTTGCCACATTCAACGCTCTCCACGAATCTGGTAAGCAAGTCGTTATTACAAGTGATGTATCGCCAAAACTACTAAACAGCTTTGACGAACGTATGCGCAGTAGGTTCGAATGGGGTCTAATGACCGATATCCAAGCTCCTGAGCTAGAAACTCGTATTGCCATTCTCAGGAAAAAGGCCGAAAGCGACAAGATCCGAATCGGCGAGGAAATCCTCGATTACATGGCCGCCCGCATTTCATCCAACATTAGAGAGCTCGAAGGGGCATTGATTAGGGTTACCGCATACGCCGCCCTAAACCGGACTCAGATTGACATGCCATTAGTCCAGGCTGTTCTAAAGGACATTGTTCCCCTCGGTGAGGATGGTAATAGCATCGCTCCAATGGAGATAGTTCGGGTTGTGGCTGATTACTTCAAACTGACCCAGGAAGAGCTTTTTGGAAAGTCTAGATCTCAGGCCATAGTTGTCGCACGTCAAATAGCGATGTTCCTCTGTAGAGAGAAAACCAGCATGTCCCTACCTAAAATTGGTGCACTTTTTGGTGGGCGAGACCACACTACGGTTATGTATGCGGTTAAAAAAGTCGGTGATCTAATGAGTGAAAGACGTTATATCTACAACCAAGTAACCGACATTAGATCAACTTTGAAGTAATAAGTTTTCAACATTTTCTGTATATAACTATTAGTTCTGAGCCCTAAAACTGTGAAAATTACCCAAAATCATGTGTATTTTAAAGAATCAATTCACAAACCCAGAAGTTATCCACAGAAATATCCCCAGATGTGTATACAAATTTCACGCTTGTTATTTAGGTATAAAAACAGGCCGAAAACGAGTTTTCCACATTATCCACAGCTGTTAATAATGATGTTAATTAAATAAAGATATAGAGAAGCCCATAACATTTAGGGTTTAGTCTTTTGTTCCAGTCTTTATTTGAGATGTGCCAAGATTAACTAACAATCCCTTGAAAGGTGAACTGTGAAGTTCCAAGTAAATCGTGATGTCCTAGTTGACTCAGTAGCCTTTGCCGCAAGGTTACTCCAAGCCAAACCAACGTCCCAGGTTCTTTCTGGCATGAGGTTAGTTGCTGACGCCAATTCACTTCAAATATCAGTATTTGATCACGACGTTTCAGCTCAAACCGAGATAGTTGCCAATGTAGAGACTTCCGGAACAACCCTAGTTTCAGGGCGACTTCTAAATGAGATTGTTGGCCGACTACCTAACCAGCCGGTCACATTCGAAGTTTCTGGAACAAAGCTTTCACTGACTTGTGGCAGTTCCAAATTCGAATTAGCAACACTACCAATTGAGCAATACCCAACACTTCCACCGGTCCCAGAAGTATCTGGAACTATCGATGGCGATTCATTTATCAATGCAATTAGAAGAGTTTCGGTTGCTTCAGCAAAAGATTCAACCAGAGCTTTTCAAAAAGGAATTCAAATCAAAGCTGACAACGAGTCAGTGATGTTTACAGCTGCAGATCCAAACAGAATTGCCCGGTGCAAAGTTGGATGGTTAGGAAAATCAGGTTCTGTTTCTGCTGTAGTTCTAACTAAAACAATGCAAGACATTGAGAAGAGTTTTGCAAATCTCGGTGAAGTTAGTATCTCTATTGCCGCCGAGGGTGAAAGAGGCATGGTCGCGTTTCAAGCTAAGAACAGAATTGTCACAACAGTTGTTTTGAACATCGAGAACTATCCAGACATCGATCAATATTTCCCAACCAATTTGGAAGACAGCTCTGTCATAAATAAACAGGATTTAATTGACGCAACTCGAAGAGTTGAGTTGGTAGTTAATGAATCAGAAGATACTGTTCGCTATTCATTTGAGGCAGATTCGGTAGCTTTAGAGTCAACCAGTTCAGAGAACAACGCGAGTGAATCAATTGAGGCTACGCTAGCAGGTAGCCCAACCAGTTTGAGATTTAAACCAAATCTTTTTATTGATGGACTAAATCAAATCAATAGCGAGTTTGTTAAAATAGAGTTTACGAAGAACCAACGTGATCCATCACGTCCAGGTCCTATCATTATGTCAAGCCAAATCTCCAAAGACGCAGCTTCGCCTGACAGTTACCGTTATCTGTTAAACCCAAACATGTTGAAGCGTTAGTTCTGCAAAGGAAAAGGCAAAAATGCACATCGGTCTAGTTGGTCTAGGAAAAATGGGTGGCAACATGCGCACCCGTCTAAGAAATAAGGGCATCGAAGTTACTGGTTACGCCAGAGACCGAAACATCGCCGACTGCGGCAGTATCGAGGAGATGGTTAATGCTCTTCCTTCGCCGAAGATCGTTTGGGTTATGGTGCCGCACGGATCTGCAACTGATGGCGTGATTAACGAGCTTGAGAAATTCATGGGTGCTGGTGATCTAATCATCGAAGGTGGAAATTCACGATTTAGTGATGATCTCAGACACGCTGAGCAGCTTGCAGCCAAAGGTATTGGCTACCTAGACTGCGGTGTTTCCGGTGGTGTCTGGGGCCTACAAAACGGCTACGGTTTGATGGTTGGTGGCGATAGCAAGTTGGTAGATATGGCAATGCCGATTTTTGACGCCCTTAGACCAGAAGGTGAAAGAGCCGAAGGTTTTGTTCACGTCGGTGATGTTGGAGCGGGACACTACGCAAAGATGGTTCACAACGGAATTGAGTATGCCATGATGCAGGCTTTTGCTGAAGGCTATGAGCTTTTGGAAAAGAAAGACATCATCAAGGATGTTCACGGCACCTTTGCCGCTTGGCAAAAAGGAACCGTTGTTAGATCTTGGCTGTTGGATTTGCTTGTTAAGGCGCTGGAAGAAGATCCAGGACTATCTCAAATCAAGGGCTATGTTGAGGACTCCGGTGAGGGACGCTGGACGGTAGAGGAGGCTATTGCCAACTCGGTTCCGATGCCGGCAATCACAGCTGCCCTATTTGCCAGATTTACGTCAAGGCAAGACGACTCTCCTGCTATGAAGGCGGTAGCTGCTCTGCGTAATCAGTTCGGCGGTCACGCTGTTAAAAAGGCCGAGTAGGCATGGTTAGAGATGCAGATAAAGCATCTGAACTTAGTAAATTTTAGAAACTACGAATCTGTAGACATCGCTTTTCAACCGGGTGTAAACCTATTGCTTGGTGGAAACGGTCAAGGTAAAACCAGCATCGTCGAAGCGATCATTTATTGTTCATCACTGGTAGGCCCTCGTTACGGTGGTTACCAATCGATGATTAAACTTGGAAACGAAAAATCCCTGGTCAGGGCATTAGCCAGATACTTAGATAAAGAATTCTTGGTTGAATTAGAACTAAATCACACAGATAAAAACCGGGCCAAGGTCAATAAAGGTGATGTGCCAACTCCTAGAAGTGTTTTGGGATATGTAAAGACAATTCACTTCACTCCTGAGGACAGCAGAATCGTTCACGATGATCCGCAAGATCGAAGAGATTTTATCGATCAATTAATTATTCAACTATCCCCTAGATTTGCAGCAATCTTTAGCGATTACGAAAGAGCCCTAAAGCAGAGAAATAGTTTGCTAAAAAATATCCGAACGCTATCTAGCACTTCGATGATTGAAACTCTTGAGGCATGGAATCAATCCCTGATTGGTTTTGGTTCTCAAATTATTGCTAAGAGATACGATGTCGCAACAAAACTCTCTCCATATCTAGAAGCTGCTTATAAGAAAATCTCGGGTGATCAGAGACTAGCGACGATCAGTTCCGTTAGTTCGATATTTAGTTCCGAGAGTGAAAACTCAACTGATTACGCAGCGGTAACTACAGCTGATGAGAAGATTATTGCTGAACTTTTTTCTAGACAACTTGCGCAGTTGCAACCACGTGAGCTTGAGCGCGGTTACACGCTCGTCGGCCCGCATCGCGATGAGCTAAAACTTATGCTTGGTGAATATCCCGCCAAGGGATTTATTAGCTACGGAGAGGCTTGGCTATTTGCCGTTAGCCTCAAGCTGGCCAGTGCAGAGTTATTGAGAGCCGAATCGCAGTCGGGGGATCCGGTTTTGATTTTGGATGATGTGTTTTCATCACTGGATGATGATCGCTTGCAGCGGTTGATGGATTTAATATCCGGCTACGAACAGGTTATTATTACTGATGCAATCAGAGGCAAGCTACCGGTTTTTGAAAACATCACCCGGTTTGAAATATTCGATGGGAAGGTGCGCCAACTAGATGGTTGAAAAAACTGACGTAGCCCTCGATTATTACTACAAAGTCAGAGGTGCACTTACTGGCAAGGTTAGTCGGGACGCCAAGCGGCGGGAAAAGAACGGGCGCAAGAATTCGAAACCCTTTGACGCTAATCGCTCCCCGAAGACACTGGGTAATGGCATCGATGATCTAATTAAGGGCTTTGGATGGCAGGGCAAGGTCGCCGAGGGGGACCTATTTGCTAACTGGAAACTCATCGTCGGTGATCGAGTAGCTGAATTTAGTTACCCGGAAGACTTCGCTAAAGGAGTACTGACCATTAGGTGCAAGAGCACCGCTTGGGCGACCCAACTCAGGCTTATGAGTGAGGAAATTAAGACCAAAATAGCCGAGCGGTTACCCGATTTAGAGGTTGCTGAGATCAAGGTAATTGGCCCTCAGGCACCTAGTTTTAAGCGTGGTTTGAGGTCCGTACCGGGGCGAGGTCCACGAGATACCTTCGGTTGATAACTCCCCTTTATTTATAAGGGCTTCAGCGAGTTTTCCACAGGTAAATTTAGTCATTTTTATCCCCAATTGTGACCTTTTTTAGGGGGTTAAAAAGGTAGAATTGGAAGGTCAGTAACCCCGGATTTAAGCCAGTTTTAGAGCTGCAGTCGTGAGGGCCCGACTAGATCAATTAGGAGCAGTACCCCCATATGTCCGAACCCAAAAAAGGCTACGATGCCTCGAATATTCAAGTTCTAGAGGGTCTAGAGGCGGTACGCAAGCGTCCAGGAATGTATATCGGTTCGACCGGTCCCCGCGGATTGCACCACTTGGTCTATGAAATTGTCGATAACGCCGTTGATGAGTCCCTAGCTGGCTATTGCAAGAACATTGATGTGGTCATCACCAAGGATGGCTGGGTCAAAGTCGCGGACGACGGTCGCGGTATCCCGGTTGATGATCACCCGGTGGAGAAAAAGCCAGCAGTTGAGGTTGTCCTTACCGTTTTGCACGCTGGTGGAAAATTTGGTGGCGGCGGCTACGCCGTCTCCGGTGGTCTGCACGGTGTTGGCGCTTCGGTAGTGAATGCTCTATCAACAAAGCTAAATGTGATTGTTGCTCGCGATGGATTTATCTGGACGCAGTCTTATTTGTCTGGTGTTCCACAGGCACCACTGAAAAAAGGTAAGCCAGCCGATTTCACTGGAACAGTTATTGAGTTTTTGCCGAATGCAGAAATTTTTGAAACCGTTGATTTTGATTACGAAACTCTGCGAGCAAGATTCCAACAGATGGCTTTTCTAAATAAAGGCCTAAGCATTTCACTTTTCGATGAGCGATCTGAGCGCAGCGATAAGTATATGTATGAGCAAGGTTTGAAAGATTACGTTCAGTATCTAAACTCAACTAAAAAGACAGAGCTAATTCACAACGAGATTATTTCTTTTGAATCAGAGACAAAAGAAAAGAACATGTCTGTTGAAGTTGCGATGCAGTGGACAGATGGTTATAACGAAGGCGTTCACACTTACGCAAATACCATCAACACTCACGAGGGTGGAACACATGAAGAAGGATTCAGAGCAGCACTTACATCGTTGCTAAATAAATATGCAAGAGAAAAAGGTTTACTAAAAGATAAAGAAGAGAACCTGGCCGGTGAAGACGTTCGTGAAGGACTAACCGCAGTTATCTCCGTGAAGTTATCTGAACCACAGTTCGAAGGTCAAACTAAAACAAAGCTAGGTAACACTGAAGCTAAAGCGTTTGTTCAAAAAATCACTAACGAGAAACTCTCTGATTGGTTTGCCAGAAACCCAAATGCAGCTAAAGAAATTTGTCGCAGGGCGCTTCGAGCTTCGCAGGCAAGAATTGCAGCTAGGAAAGCTCGCGAAGCTACTAGAAGAAAAGGTTTACTCGAATCAACCGGTATGCCAGGAAAACTTCGTGACTGTTCATCTAGAGACCCAATCGTTAGTGAGCTCTACATAGTTGAGGGAGACTCAGCTGGTGGTTCTGCAGTTCGCGGTAGAGATCCAGAGACACAGGCGATTTTGCCACTTCGTGGAAAAGTTCTCAACGTTGAAAAAGCTGGTCGGGAAAGAGCAGAGCGCAACAGCGAAGTTCAGGCTCTGATTACAGCTTTCGGTACCGGTATCGGTGCGGACTTGGATATCTCCAAGATCAGATATCACAAATGTATTTTGATGGCCGACGCAGATGTTGATGGTCAGCACATCAGGACCCTGCTACTGACCCTGCTCTACCGCTACATGCGTCCGGTAATCGAATATGGCTATGTCTATTTGGCTCAGCCACCGCTTTATCGAATCAAGTGGTCTAATGCAGATCACGAGTATGTCTATACCGATGCAGAGCGTGACGAGCGCCTAGCTGCTGGGCAAGAAGCCGGTAGGAAACTACCTAAGGAAAACTCCATCCAGCGCTACAAGGGTCTAGGTGAGATGGACTACGACGAGCTCTGGGCTACCACTATGGATCCGGCACGTCGGACACTGCTTCAGGTAACACTCGATGATGCAGCAAGAGCTGATGAAATCTTCTCAACACTTATGGGCGATGATATCGATTTGCGCCGAACCTTCATCCAGCAGAACGCAAAGGACGTTCGCTTTCTAGATATCTAGAGCGGTAGATAACTTATGACAGAAAACAACGAAGAAAAAAGAGATCGGATCGAGCAAGTCGATATAAACGTCGAGATGCAAAGATCCTTCCTCGACTATGCAATGAGCGTTATCGTCGGGCGAGCCTTGCCGGATGTTCGAGACGGACTAAAGCCAGTTCACCGCAGAGTTATTTATGGAATGTTTGACGGTGGATATCGCCCAGATAAACAATTCAGCAAATGTTCTCGTGTCGTCGGTGATGTTATGGGCCAGTTCCACCCGCACGGTGATGGAGCAATTTATGACACACTAGTTCGTTTGGTTCAGGAGTGGGTGCTTCGCTACCCGCTGGTGAATGGACAAGGTAACTTTGGTTCACCGGGTAATGATGGAGCTGCTGCACCTAGATATACCGAGTGTCGGATGGCACCACTGGCCATGGAGATGGTTCGCGATATCGATGAAGAGACGGTGGACTTCCAAGATAACTACGATGGTCGCACACAAGAACCGGTAGTGCTACCGAGCAGAATTCCTAACCTGCTAATTAACGGTTCCATCGGAATTGCTGTTGCTATGGCAACTAACATCCCGCCACACAACCTGCGTGAAGTCGCTGAAGGAGCGCAGTGGGCGCTAGCGAATCCAGATGCAACGAAGGAAGAATTACTTTCCGCTTTGATGCAGAAAGTTAAGGGTCCAGATTTTCCAACCGGCGCTACGATTCTAGGAACCCAAGGAATCAAAGACGCTTATGCAACCGGTCGCGGTTCTATCACTATGCGCGCTGTGGTCAGCGTTGAAGAGTTACAGGGAAGAACTTGCCTAGTTGTTACAGAACTGCCATATCAGGTAAACCCGGATAACCTCGCACTTAAAATCGCAGAGCTAGTCAAAGAGGGAAGAATTAACGGCATCGCCGATATCCGTGACGAGACGTCAGGTAGAACTGGTCAGCGTTTAGTAATCATTCTCAAAAAAGATGCCGTGCCGCAGGTGGTTTTGAATAACCTTTATCGCTTCACACCGCTGCAGGAAAATTTCAGCGCCAACATGCTTGCACTTGTCGACGGGGTGCCAAGAACACTTTCACTGGATGCCTTTATTACCCACTGGATTGATCACCAGATCGAGGTTATTGTTCGCCGCACTAGCTATCGACTCAGGAAAGCAGAAGAGCGCGCTCACATCCTGCGCGGTTACCTAAAGGCCCTTGATGCCCTGGATGAGGTAATCAAACTTATTCGGGCCAGCCAAACAGCGGATGATGCTAGAGACGGCCTGATCAAGCTGCTAAAGATCGATGAACTTCAAGCTAGAGCGATCTTGAACATGCAGTTGCGACAGTTAGCGGCTCTTGAGCGCCAGAAGATCATTGATGAGGCTGCTGAACTGGAAGCCCTGATTCTTGAATACAAGGCGATCCTGGCTGACCCTAAGCGTCAGCGTTCAATTGTTTCTGAAGAGCTTGAAGAAGTGGTCAAACGCCACGGTGATGACCGTAGGACGGTAATTCTGCCTAACGAGGATGAGGTCGGCGATCTAGACCTAATCCCTGAAGAGGAAATGGTTATCACTATTACTCGCGGTGGATACATCAAGCGCACCAAGAGCGATAACTATCGTTCACAGCACCGCGGTGGTAGAGGAGTCAAAGGCGCCAGCTTAAGGGCGGACGATATCGTCGAACACTTCTTTGTGACTACCACCCACCACTACCTGTTGTTCTTCACCAACAAGGGAAGGGTTTATCGAGCCAAGGCCTATGAGGTTCCTGAAGCTGGAAGAGATGCTAAAGGACAGCACCTTGCCAACCTTCTAGCAATGCAGCCAGATGAAAAGATCGCCTCGGTTTTGGACATCCGCGATTATCAGCAAGCAGAATATCTACTTCTTGCCACTAAGCGCGGCTTAGTTAAGAAGACCGCGCTTGAGGCATACGACACCGCTAGATCCGGTGGCGTGATTGCAATCAAACTAAAAGACGGCGATGAAGTTATTGCGGCCTTGCTAGTTAATCAATCCGATGATCTACTGCTTGTCTCAAGTAAGGGAATGTCGATTAGATTCTCCGCGAGCGACGAATCGTTGCGTGCGATGGGTCGCGACACTTCTGGAAATATTGGCATGAGCTTTAGAAAAGACGATCACCTGCTTTCAGCGGATGTCATCAGCGACAAAGGCTACGTCTTCGTGGTTACCTCCGGCGGGTTCGCTAAGCGGACCAAGGTCGAAGAGTATCGCCTGCAAAATAGGGGTGGAATCGGTATCAAGGTGGCCAAGCTAGAAGATCGCCGCGGAGATATAGTTGGAGCACTTATCGTTGAGGAAGAAGATGAAGTGCTAATTGTCCTGGCCACGGGTAGAGTGGTCAGGTCGGCTGTGAGTGAAGTTCCTGCTCGTGGTCGTGACACCATGGGTGTTGTCTTTGCCCGCCTCGAAGGAGAGGATTCGGTTCTAGGATTAGCTAAGAATAGCGAGCGAAATCTAGATACCGACACCTCCAGCGTTGCGGTCATCGCTGAAAAGGCAGGAGAGTAAATGAGTATTTTTTCTAGATCAGTTAGAAGAAGTGAATCAACTGCAGTAAAACCGGTAAACCTAAAACTGGTTAAAGTAAATTTCTGGTCAGCTGTGAAATTCGCTTTTATCTTGACTCTGGCTATGGGCATCGGTTTAGTCGTTGCTCTAACTGTGGTGTTTATGATCATGAACGCAGCAGGATTTAGCAATCTATTGAAGAGCTTCTTGCAGGTTGAGGTAACTCTGCCAGCGGTGCTATCGGTAGCGCTGAGCTTGGCTCTGTTCATTATTGTTGTTGGAACCATCTTGGCTGGTGTTTGGGCTGCTATTTTCAACGTGGTAGCCCGTATTACAGGCGGAGTTTCAGTAGGTTTCACCAATAACAACTAAAGCCGGTTTGAGCCTTGAGCCTATATCGGCTAAGGTTAAATCTGCTCTACGGGCCTATAGCTCAGGTGGTTAGAGCGCTTCACTGATAATGAAGAGGTCGGAGGTTCAAGTCCTCCTAGGCCCACCAGGAAGCACTCTCACCGAGATGGCTTCCGAATGGGGACTTAGCTCAGTTGGTAGAGCACCTGCTTTGCAAGCAGGGGGTCAGGGGTTCGACCCCCCTAGTCTCCACGAGAATCACCTTCCGCAAGGGAGGTGATTTTTCTTTAAGGCCTGAAAAGTTTCTGAACTATCTCGCAGCGCGGTTCTTGATTAGGCTAAGCACATGTTCTCAGTACGCAAAACCCTAACGATCATTCCAACCATTGCAGTTATGTTGATTGGCCTAAGTGCCTGTTCGACTCCAGAGGCTAAGCCGAGCCCAGATCCAACGAACACTAAGACACAAGCCCAAATCGAAGCAGAGTTCCTCGCGATCGCCGCTGATTCGTGTGCGAAAGCGCAAACTGAAAACATCGTTGAAAAAGTAGGTGATGGATCCAAGATCATCGCGTTAGCTAAATCAAACGCATATCAGGATTACAGCGCAGTTTATTTTGACCCTTCGGGTAAACCTCAAGTTATTTATGAAATGGAACTTAGCGTTTGCAGCCCGGGATATCTAATCTCCATGATGGAAGAAGCTAACCAGACTAATTCAGGTGACTACAAGCACAGCATCAAGCTAAACGCTGACGGAACATACACCTGGAGTCAAAGAGTTTGGGGTGAGGAAGAAAACGTCATGCAGGACACCATCTTCACAGTTGCAGAGGGCATCATTACTGCAGCCGACGGCGAAGCTTACGACTACACCTTCGAGTATGGACCGATTTCAGATGAAGAGATGGGGGCATTTAAAGCCGCGATTGATGCTGAAATTGAAAGGCTTAGCGAATAGAACTCCGCTTGGTTACCCAGGATGATATCGAAACCTTCTTTGGGTTTATGCAAAACAAAGAGCAACTTTGGCAAGCCGCCTTCACCAACGAAGACCTAAGCGATTATCAGGCCCATTTACTGCATTGGCAGAAAATCTTAGCTAACCCAGAGATCATCAATAGAACAGTAGTCGTCGATGGGGTTACGGTGGGAAATGTTGGTAGTTGGCCACTTGATGGTGTTAGGCAACTAACATTCTGGTTTGGAATTGAACATTGCGGTAAGAGCTACGCCAGCCAGGCAGTCGCCGAATTTCTAAAACTTGACCTCACTCGTCCGATGGAGGGCAGGTGTGCTTTTGATAATTTAGCCTCTGCAAAGGTTTTGACTAAAAATGGATTCCAACAGAGCGGCACCGACAGGTATTACGCAAATGCTCGCGGCGAAGAAATTACCGAATTTATTTTTCAGTTGCTCTGAAACTTATATATTGTCTACGGATAATTAACGCGGCAACCGCAACAATGATTCCACAAACCACAATCGCCCCTCTGATTCCAAATGCGGCTGCCATAAAGCCAACTAGCGGGGAGCCTATCGGTGTGCCACCCATGAAGATCATCAGGTAAATCCCCATAACTCGTCCACGCATATTGCTGTCGGTATGGCTCTGAACGTAGGTATTTGCAGAAATCAGAGTCAACAGCACGGTAGCTCCTAGAAGCGGTAACGCAGCCCCATAGACCCAAACATTTGGAAGGAAGGCTGAACCGACGATTAGAAGCCCAAATAAGAAAGCCCCGCGCAAGATGTTTTGTATTGTTCGATGTTTTTCTAGTCTCGCTGCGATTAGCGCTCCGCTAAGTGAGCCAACGGCCAGGATAGTTCCCAAGGTGCCAAACTCTCGTGGGCCTAAGCCAAATTCTTTAGTAGACATCAGTGCGATAAAAATCTGAAAGTTCAAGCCAAAGGTTGTGGTGAAAAACACCGTAAGCATAACTAGGACCAGGTCTTTTCGCGCCAAAACATATCTGAATGCTTCGCCGAGCTTATTTTCCTTATTTGGCCGAACAGTGATGTGTAGGTCTTTGTCTCTAATAAACAGCAAAGTGAAAATCATCACCAGGTAGCTGGCTGTATTGATGATGAAGGAAGGTCCGGTGTCGTATGCAGCAATTAGAAATCCACTAAGTGCAGGACCAATCAATCTTCCGGCATTGAAATTAGCCGAGTTCAGGCTAACCGCATTAGCTAGATCATCTTTACCGACCAATTCGCTGGTAAAGCTGATCCTGATCGGTGAATCAACGGCAGAAAAGACACCAACTATAAATGCCAATAAGAACACATGCCAGAGCGCGACCGCACCGGAAACAACTAGCAAGCCAAGCCCCAATGAAGCTAGGCCTGCACCGGCATTAGTGATAAAAAGCAGTTTCCTTTTACTGAAGCGATCGGCTAGTAAACCGCCATAGAGGCTAAGGATCATCGAAGGGAAGAACTGAACGGCGGTTACCAGACCTAACATCGCAGCATCATTATTGGTAAGTTCTAGAACTAGCCAGTCTTGAGCAACGCGCTGAGCCCAAGTACCAATGTTGGACAGAGCGTTGGCCGGGTAGAGCACTCTGAAATTACGGTGATTGAATGATCTCAGAGATTGACTTTTTGCCACTAGTCAAATCTACAACCCATCTCTTGGTGTATTTTTAGGTTCATGAAGATTCGTCAAATAGCCATTGGCTGTAGGGACTTCGAAAGAGCCCAGGATTTCTATACTCGCCTACTGGGCATGGAGCCGACAGCCGTCTTTAACCCACCAGGTTTCTGTTTTTATAATCTAGGCGGCACCAGACTGCTAGTTGAAATAGGTGGCCCAGCATCTCTTGTTTATCTAGAGGTCTCTGATGTGAGAGAAACAGTTGCAGATCTTCGCTCGCGAGGATTCACAATCAGCAGTGAACCACACATCGTCTTTCCAGATCCAAATGGTGTTTTTGATACACCAGGCAATGAATGGTTAGCATTCGTTGAGGACTCTGAAGGCAATCAAATTGGGTTGATGAGCAGGGAAGTAATTTAGTTCTGCTCAAGTCTTGGCATCTCACGCATTGATCTAATTGGTGAGAAAAAGACGAAACTTGCAGCAAACAAGCCACCAATCGCTCCGATAGTCATGGTTGGGACAACCCCTAGAATTTCACCCAAGCTACCTGAGATCAGAGCACCTATTGGCATCACACCCCAAACCATAAACCGAATCGAAGCGTTCATGCGCCCGAGTAGGGCCTCAGGGCACAATCGCTGTCTCGCGGTTACCTGCGTGATGTTATAGGTGAGCACAGTAAAGGCGGTCATGAATGTATTCACCAGAAGAACCGGTAGCGCTAGTTCTCTAGGAAGATACCAGGAAAGCGGCACCAGTAAAGCAGTTAGGCCACTGGTGATAGCCGAGAGCACAATTAGCGGACCCTCACCAAGAAGCTTAATTAGTTTTGGCGTGCCGGCGGCTCCTAGCAGTCCGCCGACGCTGCCAACAGCCGTGATTAGGCCAAAGGCGGCGGCATTGAAACCAAGGTAGCTCTCGCGGAAAAAGTAGATGGCAAACAGCGTTCCACTAATAGTTCCAAACAAGTTACTTATTGAGGTTGTGAAAGAGATGGCACGAATTAGTTTTTGGTTCCAGACAAACTTGAGGCCCTCAGCTATTTCTTGGTTGATTGGACGACGATCTGTTTTCGGTTTTGGAACTTCGCGGTCTTTGATTAAGAGCAAGCTAATCGCTGAAACCAAGAAACTTATTGCATCGAAGATAAGAATTACCGGCGCCTTGATCAGGGTTAGTAAATAGCCAACGATGCCGGGACTTGCTACACCGGAAATTTGCGAAGTTAGTTCCAATCTGGAATTGGCAACACCGATATATTCACGTGGCATCAAAATTGGAATGTAGCTCTGATACGAGACATCGAAAAATACGCTGGCGATCGATATCACCGCACCTAGAACAATCAAATGGTAGACATTGAGCACACCGGCAAACCACAGCAGCGGGATTAAGCCGATGGCAATCATTCTGATTAAGTCTGCGACAATCATTACCCTTCGTTTGATCCAACGATCAACTAGGGCACCAGCTAGTAAGCCGAAAATCAGAAATGCGGAAGTGTTTGCAGCGCCAAGCAGACCCATTTGAAATTCTGTTGCGCTAAGCAACGTCACAGCAATTACCGGAAGAGCGAGGCCGCTAATTTGGGAGCCAAAAGCACTTACGGTTTGACCTATCCAGAACTTAATGAAACCCGGCTGACTGGTCGCTCTTAGCTTTTCAGACACCTGTTAAAGATAACAACCGCAATCAGTAATGATTGCGGTTGTTATTGGTTCGGGATAAAACTACTTCTTTACAGATTTTTTGTTCAGTGCGATAGCTGCGCCACCAACAAGCCCAAAGAACAAACCTAGGAAGGCGAGAGTACCGGTAGTTGAATCTTGGACTCCAGTTGACATCAATGTCTTTTCCATGATCAGGCCGTCTTCGTTAGGTTCGCCGTTTAGAACCCCACCATCGGGAACCATGCCGGTTGACGACATCCAGTCAGCACAGATGAAATTCTCCGTGCCATCTTCATTGATGGTTGTGGTACAAGTTTCATCAATTGGTTCGGGCTCTTCACCGGTTACGAAACCTCTAGCGCAAACATCGACGCCATCTTCAGTTACCCAACAAGAATCGATCACACCAGGTGTCTCTTCACCTGAATCAGGAGCTACTTCAGTGCAGAAGTATTCGCCGGTTTCATCAAATTCCATGTATTCGTTTTCCGCACAAACTGGCTTGGGCAAGATCGCGATGTCATCCTCGGCCATGGCACTACCTGTACCTATAAACATTCCGCCAAGTACTAGAGCTAGTACGGCCATGCTCTTTGCTTTCATGAAAGCCTCCTTACAACTATCTTTATAGGTTTCTGTCTAAGAAACCTTGTTTATGACAGTAAATTCAGCCTACTGGGATTTACTGGCAACGCTAGGCTTGGTAGGAATCTGTCAGAAACTGGTGATTTTTTGTCTAACTCGCGCCTCATTTGGTCAGAGGAGTTCAACCTCCCTGCAGGATCAGCTCCTAACCCAGAAACCTGGGCTAGAGATTTAGGGGATGGTTCAAGCTACGGCATACCCGGTTGGGGTAATAACGAACTGCAGGTTTATACCGAGGAAAACGCTTTTATAAATGAATACGGTCAATTAGAGCTCGAGGCTAGAAAAATCACGGATGGTAGCGCAGGCGATGCCTATTACGGCCCTATCCAGTGGACCAGCGCTCGGCTAGTGACAAAAAACAAGGTCTATTTTCAATATGGTCAAATAACCATTAGGGCAAAAGTCCCAACCGGTAAGGGGCTTTGGCCAGCATTTTGGATGCTTGGTGAACAGATGGACACCCAAGGCTGGCCGTTGGCTGGTGAAATAGACATCATGGAATGGGTTGGCAAGGCACCCCTCGAAGCACTTGGCACTTTGCACGGCCCAGGTTATTTTGGCGATCACGGCTGTGGCGGCAAAAAGATAAGCACGGTTGATCTTTCTGAGGACTGGCATGAATTTGGTATCTGTTGGAAACCGGATCAAATATCTTGGCAGCTCGATGGCGAAACCTACTTTGTGGCAAAAAACAGCGATGTTGCGCCTAGTCAATGGGTCTACAACCAACCGTTCTCCATGCTCCTGAATCTTGCTGTTGGTGGAAACCTTGGTGGAGAACTCGCACCAGATTTATCAGCTTCGAATAAACTTTTGG
>Ga0222712_10000815_pt1 | contig 39847 bp, 33 predicted proteins | sample C33_657DmetaG_FD_165043 | JGI IMG/M metagenome (GOLD analysis project Ga0222712, IMG submission 165043) | Estuarine water microbial communities from San Francisco Bay, California, United States - C33_657D | ecosystem: Environmental > Aquatic > Marine > Unclassified | place: USA: California... | reverse complement strand
TACTGCACCTGCAAAACAAATTATCGCTGAAGATAATTCTGCAGCAGACAGATTTAAAAAATTAGCTGGTATTATCAAATAATTGGTAATTAAAAATTAATTAAAAAATAAAAAACAAAATGGCAAACTTTAATGTTAAATCATTATTAGAGGCAAAAAATCCTCAGGCCGTAATGTTGGAGCAAACTAGAGGTTTGAAAGGCAAATGGGATAAAACCGGTTTGTTAGAAGGCTTAAAAGAAAGAGACCAACATTCTATGGCGGTGCTTTTGGAAAACCAAGCACAACAATTATTATCTGAAGCAACTGCTACAGGTACAAATGCAGGCTCTGAAGAGTGGTCTGGTGTTGCTTTACCATTGGTAAGAAGAATTTTTGGTGAAATTGCAGCGAAAGAATTCGTTTCAGTTCAACCAATGAACTTACCTTCAGGTTTGATTTTCTTCATGGATTTCAAATATGGTAATACAAGAGGTGGACAAACTGCTGACAAATCATTATATGGTGGTACTGGTGCTAAGTTCGGTAGAACTGATGCAGCAACAGGTGGTTTGTATGGTGAAGGAAAATTCGGATATACTGTAAGCACAGGTTCTGATGCTACAGCTGCTGTAACTTTCGCTTCTGCATCTTGGGCTGAAGTTGGATTTGATTCTGCATTATCTGCATCTGCTGCTGATAATACTTTGAAGAAAATCACTGTATCAACTTCATCATTAGATGGTTTAGATGTACAAGGTGCAAAATTAATTTCTGCAACTAGTGGTTCAACTGCTGGTTCTGCGGTTAATTTCTACCATGCTTACTCAAAAGCTAAGTATGATGGCAGTGGTGTAGAATTGTTCGCAATTACTGCACACACTTCATCTTTACAAAACTTCGTATATCCTAAGCAACCTGTTGCTTACGATAGAGGAGATTTTGAAGATAGAAACCCAATCACAGGTGGCCCAGATGGTGGTGCAAACTTAAACATTCCAGAAGTTGATTTGGAATTGAAGAGTGAATCTATCGTTGCTAAGACTCGTAAGTTGAAAGCAGTATGGACTCCAGAATTGGCACAAGACCTTAACGCTTACCACTCAATTGATGCTGAAGCAGAATTAACTTCAATGTTATCTGAATACATCTCTTTAGAAATCGACTTAGAAATCTTAGATATGTTGCAAGTAAACGCATTGACTGTTGATTACTGGTCAACAAATATTGGTGAAGAGTACAATGCATCAACAGGAGTATGGGATGCTGGTACTTCATCAGTAGCATACCAAAAAGCTACTTGGTTCCAGACTTTAGGTGTTAAATTAAACAAAGTATCTAATAAGATTCACCAATTGACTATGAGAGGTGGAGCAAACTTCATTGTATGTTCTCCTGACGTAGCTACAATTTTAGAATCAATCCCAGGATTCCACGTGAACGCTGAGAAAGATGCATTGCAATTTGCTGCTGGAGTATCAGTAGTAGGTTCAATCTCTAACAGATACACTGTTTACAAGAACCCTTATATGACTTCTAACCAAATATTGTTAGGATTCAAAGGTGCTAACTTCTTGGAGACAGGAGCAGTATATGCACCATATGTACCATTGATTATGACTCCATTAGTGTACGACCCAGATAACTTCACTCCAAGAAGAGGAGTTATGACAAGATACGCTAAGAAGATCGTGCGTCCAGAATTCTATGGTAAGATTTATGTTAAAGATTTAGCTAACTTGTAATCTTCGGATTCAGTTAATTAAATTCTAACATATTAGAATAAATTAAAAGGGGGAGTAGAAATACTCTCCCTTTTTTTATTTATCTAAAAAAAGATAATACTTATAATAACAAAGGTGCCTGTTTTGTTAATGGAAAAGTTACCATTTTTAACCAAACAGAAAGAATATGCAAGTAATCTTTGATTTTGTATTCAACTGGCACTTCTTAGTAGGTGGATTAGTTGGATACTTCGTAATTCCTCACTTAGTAACATTTGTGAAGAAGTTTTTAGTAAAGTAAAATGATGAAAAATTAGCTAATTACAAAAACCCTCTAATAATTTAGGGGGTTTTTTATATTTAAAGTTATGAGGTTACATACAATAAAAGATAAGTACGAAATCGGAAAGATTAAGACTTACGAAGATGTTCCAGGATGGATAGGTTGTGCAGAAGATATTTACAAAATCATAATCGATAAATTAGAAGATGGTGATTCTATTGTAGAAATAGGTACATTCTTCGGTCAATCAACAATCTTTATGGCATCCTTAATAAAGGAAAGTGGTAAAAAGATAAACTTCGATACCATAGATTCCCTTTGGCAGATTGATGCTGATGTGAGGAGGGGTGATCACCCAAAATCTTTTTATGAGTATAGATTTTCAAAAGAACTTACAAACATTCCAATTGATGAATTAATAAAAGCACATTATCGATTATGTGGTGTTGAGGAGTACATCAATCTAATGATAGGAGATAGTAGATGGTTATGGAAATGGTATGATGAAGAATCTCTCAAATTCGTTTATATAGATGGAGACCATAATTATGAAATAGTAAAATTGGATATGGATAATTGGTGGAGTAGAGTCCAAAAGGGTGGGTATTTAGGAGGAGATGATATAGATGCGTATCCATCGGTTTTGAGAGCTATGAATGAATTGATTGAAAAAGAGAAAATTTCAGAAGATAGAGTTCAGATATTCCCAAATTCTTTTTTAATTCAAAAATGATATTTATACATATAAAAAACCATAAACTTAAAAATGGAACAATTAGCATCAATATTTTTACATAGTAGAACACAGGCTCACGAATTTCATACAAGAGTAACGGGGCCAGGTTCATTTGCAATTCACAAAGCATTAGAAGAGTATTATACTGAAATAGTTCCACTTATCGATGGTCTTATAGAAGCATATCAGGGCCAATTTGGATTAATTCAGTATAAGCAAGTGAGTGGATTGGATAACAATGCATCAAAAGAAAACATAATTGCATATTTTGATAAATTAATAACATTCTTAAAATTGGAAAGAAAAGCTGAAAATTTAAAAGAAAGTTGGATACAAAACGAATTGGATAATGTAGTAAAGCTGTTATATTCAACAAAATATAAATTGGTTAATTTAGCTTAACCGCAAATATAAATTAAATGTCCGTAAACTCAACAATAAATCACTATCCTGGATCATCATCTTTCGAATCAGGTCAAACACCATTCGGAATTTATGATGATGATAGTATATTTGGAGAAGATGCTCCAAAAGTTGCATTATGGTGTGCAAGAAGATTAGGATATCCCATTATAGATGTTGAATTAATCGATGAGCAATTTTTCGCATGTTTTGAAGAGGGAGTATCAGAATATTCAGCACAAGTAAATCAATTCAATATTAGAAATAACCTACCTATTGTTTCAGGTCAGAGTACATCTACTAATTATACAGGTCAATTAGTCGATGGTTCATTTGTTCCGACAATCGTAAGAATAAGTGATGCATATGGTACATTGGCTGGAGTTGGTGGGAGAACTGATATAAAAAGAGGTTCTATTTCAGCGAGTGCTAATACACAATCTTATGATTTAAAAGATTTCGCTGATACACATGAAAGTGGAAGTAGAATAGAAATTACAAAAGTTTATTTCGAACCTAAACCAGCTTTATCAAGATTCTTTGACCCATATTCTATTAGCGGAATGGGTACTTTAAATATTACGCAAGAATTTGGATTTAGTTCATTTAGTACCGCAACTCAATTTGTACTGATGCCATTCTACGAAGATTTACTTAGAATTCAGGCTATTGAATTTAATGACCAGATAAGAAAATCTGCGCACACATTTAATATTGTAAATAATAAATTACAAATATTTCCTGTACCAACTGCAGACCATAATATATTTTTTGAATACTATGTTAAAAAAGATTTCGAAAAAAATTCAATAACAACAACCCCAAATGTAATATCCGATTATTCAAACATTAGATATAGTTTTATACCTTATAGAAAAATAAATGATGTTGGAAGACAATGGATACGAAAATATACATTAGCCCTATCCAAAGAACTATTAGGTGCTATCAGAGAGAAATATAATACTATTCCTATACCTGGTGGAGAAACCACTTTGGATGGTGCGCAACTTAGAGCAGAGGCAACGACTGAGAAGGAAAACCTTATTACTCAATTGAGAGAAAACTTAGAAGAGGTAAGTAGAAAAACTCAATTTGAAAATAAGGCGGCTGAAGCTCAACAACACTTAGAGATGTTACAAAAAGTTCCACTATCAATTTATATAGGATAATATGCCCCGTTTTAATTCAGCTAGAGATATACGATTTTTTGAGCAGATTTCAACTGAATTGGTTGATGATGTTATTGAAACATTAGTAACCCTTTTCAAAGTAAATGTGTTAGAAACTGCATATAATCTATATGGGGAATCTTTAAATAAAAAGTATTATAGAGGGATGGAAACTACTTGTGTAATAGAGAGAGACCCAACTGAAGCAAATTACGAAGGATTCGGTTCAGATGCTAGTAGAAATAGTAGATTTAGATTTAATCGCCATACTCTTATTGAAAAGAATTTTTATCCTGAAATTGGAGATTATATTTACTTAGATGGTTCGTATTATGAGGTATCAAATGTAAACGAAGACCAGTGGATTGGTGGACAGGGCGGTAGTAAATTCTCAGTTATATGTGAAACATTCTTAACAAGAAACACATCTATTAATTTAGAAGAAATAGTTAGATAATGGCAGATAAAGAATTTTCAAAAATAGTTAAGCAAGATGAATCCAAAATGTTGGAAATATCCTTATTGGATGTTGATACCATTATTGCAAACTATATGGAACAACACTTAATACCAAAGTTAGAACAAAATGGTAATAAGGTAAATGTGCCTTTAGTTTATGGAAATGCCGAAAGATGGAAATCTGCACAAAGAGATGGTTATTTAAAAGATAAATTAGGTAAAATTCAATTACCTATAATAATGTTTAAAAGAAATTCAATTGAATCAAACGATGCATTGAGATTTTTAAAAGACCATAGAGTAACATATCCTACTGTAAAAAAATATTCACAAAAACACGCTTATGATAGATTCTCATTATTAAATCCTGATTTCAAAAGAAGATTTGAGGCTTATGATGTGAGAATGCCAAATTATGTAACCTTAACTTATGAGGTTATGTTTTGGACAGGATACACCGAACATAATAATAAAATCATAGAACAATTTCAATATGCAGATGGAGTATATTGGGGAGAAGATGATAGATATAAATTTAGAGTAGTAGTTGGGAATTTTGATAATCAACAGGATGTAGGAGCGGGTTCGGAAAGAATAATAAGAACAACTTGTACATTGACTGTTAATGCATACTTATTACCTAAGAGATTTGATAATCAACCTACAACTCAAAAAGGATTTAGTATTAGAAAAGTTATTGTTACAAATGAAGTTGTTTTGCAAGGAGGAGAAGGTTATGATTTAAACGGAAGATTAACCACATCATTGGAAAAACCATTGGAGAAATTCGGAACACAGGTATTAGGTAATGTAATTGAAACTGAATCACCTGATGTATTTGGATTACCAATACAAACCGAAGGTGGTGAAGATTTAATAGCAGAATAAAATGCCAAAAATATCAGCATTAAATACTATTGCACAATTATCAACGAGTAGTATTTTACCAGTGGTTGATGATAACCAAACTCAAAAAGTTACTCTAAAAAGAGTTATTGAGTTTGTAAGTGCGAGTATTGATGTAACTTTTGCAACTGAAATAGAATTATTGCAAAGTGCATCTTCAATCACTTCTTCTTTAAACGCTTTTGCAAGTGCTTCAATATTAAATGTAAATGCAAAATTATCTACATCATCATTTGAGGCCTATACGGCATCAGTTCAGAGTGTTAATACATCTTCATTATTAACAACATCTTCGTTTAATACCTATACATCATCTAATGATACAACTAACACTACTCAAAATAGTAGATTAACATCTTTAGAAAATAATAGTGGTAGTTATTTGTTAAAAACTCAAACTGGTTCATTTGCTTTAACATCTTCAAATAATTTTACAGGAAAACAAACTTTTAGTGATGTAATATACGCTTCACAAATTCAAAATTTAAGTGGAAGTGTTTATATATTAACACCTGGAAACAATGTTGAAATACAAGGGAGTAATTTAGTAGTTTCAAATGGAGGTATAATAACTTCTTTTAATGTATCAGCTAGTGCTTTCACTGGTTCTATTGATTGGAATTATATTGAAAATTCACCATCTTTGGTAAGTTCTTCAAACCAAATAACTAATTTAGGATTTGCAACAACTTCATCAGTATCAGAATCAGTAAGTGCTTTAAATGCGGCTACTTCCTCTTATATAACTTCTGCACAAACGAGTTCGATGACAGTACTAAGTGCTTCATTCGCACAAACTGCTTCATTCTTATTAGGAACAGTAGCAAGTGCATCGTTTGCAACTTCTGCATCATTTTCACAAACTGCAAGTGAAGCAAGAAATGTAGTGCTAATAGCAAGAAATGGAAATGCATCTACATTAGGGGCTGGAACAATAGTTCATATCACAGGAGCAAGTGGAGATAATCCAATATTTAATACTGCATCATTTGATAGTGAAACCCTATCAGCAAACTCATTAGGTGTATTAAGAAATACTTCACCGAGTGGAGCAGATGTTGAAGTATTGGTAAATGGTATTGTGACAGGAGTAAATACAGACCCTGCATTAGGATATGTAGCAGGAGATATACTTTACTTATCTTCATCAGGTCAATTCACAAGAGTACAACCACAAGCACCAAAGCAGATAGTAACAATTGGACAAGTATTAAGAGCACAACAAAATAATGGTTCTATTTATGTAAACATTACTAATGGTTGGGAATTAGAAGAATTGCATAATGTTGCAATCAATGGTGTAGTGAATGGAGACCTATTAGTTTATAGAAGTGGAAGTGGATTATGGACAAACTCTTCATCATTAGAATTAGGATTAGCAACCACTGGTTCTAATACTTTTATTGGTGACCAAACTATATCAGGCTTTGGTGTTTCAGTATTAGATTTACACGGTGTTAATGATGGCATGTGGTGGTTACGACTTTTCAATGATACTTACAACTCAACTCAATCTGTATTTGCTGGTTGGGTAGACAATAGTGGAACTGCATATATAGGAAATGAAGTTGATACTCCTATTAACATTTATACGAATGCACAATATGGTACTCCTAACCTACAAATATCAAGTTCAGGATTAACTATACGACCAAACCTAACTATAACAGGTTCATTACATCAATCAGGAACATTTTATCCTGATGTGATTGATTGGTTTAGCAGTTCAATACAACTAGGTACGGGTTCATATATTTTAACAACTGATAATAATGGTGTAACACAATATCACAATTATCAAAATATTGCACTAGCGTTAAACCCTTATATTACGGGTTCATTAGATACAAGATATGCGGCAAGTGGTAGTTTCGAAACAACTGGTAGAGGAATTTTAAGTGGAAGTGTATCATATACATCACTAACAAATATACCATCTGGAATAGTAAGTGGGTCTTCTCAAATAACTTCATTGTTACCGAATGGAGTAATTTCTGGTAGTTCACAATTACCTTCGGGATTAGTTAGCGGAAGTTCTCAGGTTTTAGGAGAAAGTGGTATCATTTCATCATCTACTCAAATAACTCATTTAGGATTTATTTCATCCTCAACTGATGTAACCCCATTTTTAAGTGCATCGATATTTAATACATTCACTTCATCTTATGTAGTTGCAAGTGGAAGTTTTGATAGTAGAATAAATGCAATAGTATCAGCAGGAGTTCCAACTGGTACAATTTCGGGATCAACTCAAATAGTTAATTTAGGATTTGCTACAACTTCTTCGGTATTAAACATCGATACATCTTCGTTAGTAACTACATCATCTTTCCAACCTTTTAGTGCAAGTATTAATACTGCTACGAGTAGTTTAAACTCATTTACTTCTTCTATTAATACTACGATTAAAACGAAATTAAATGACGATAATGTATTAAGTGGAAGTATATCGTATGGTTCTTTAACAGGAGTTCCATCTGGAATAGTATCCTCTTCAACTCAAATAATTGCAGGATTACCATCTGGAACTGTATCTGGATCTTCACAGGTATTAAGTGGAACTAATATTGTATCATCTTCTACACAAATTACAACATTAGGATTTGCAACAACTGGATCACAAACACTTAGCGGAAATCAGACAGTGAATGGAAACTTAGTTGTTACCGGATCAATTACTGCACAAACTTTTATAGTTAGTTCATCAGTTTATTATGTAACAGCATCATCGGTAAGCGGTTCATCAAACTTCGGAAATTCATTAGATGATAATCATAATTTCACCGGCTCAGTTTATATAACAGGAAGTTTAAGTATAAGTGGAAGTTTAAATCTTTCACCATCGGCATCATTGGGAGCTAGATTATGGCAATTAAGTGATGTAAGAGATTCAATAACAGGATCAGCTGATGGATATTTATTAAGTTATAGTAGTGCAAGTGGTGATTGGGTTGCAGCGGCGGGTGCAACTGCAAAAGGTACGGTTAGATTGTATATCGCTACACAAAGGGCAAACTCATCAGCTTTTTACTTTAATGCAAATACTCGTACTGCATCTGATTCCGCATCACCTTCAGCAGATTCTGCATTTATGGTTACAACAAATTTGTTGAGTAGAGTTACCGTTTATTTAAGACAAGATAATGCTGGGCCGAATTCAACTATTGTTGGTATAGGTAAAAATGCTGATGGAGCCGCATTTTCATCCGCAACATTGATTACATCTTCATCTCTAAGTTTGGGACAGAATACAATTCAAACTTGGCAATTTAGCGGATTAACTTTAAATACATTTGATTCACTTCACATATATTGTGACCCGACAAACACACCTGGTACAATGTATGGTATAGTTATAATAGATTAAAAATATATTTTAAAAATTATGGCATTAGTATTTCCATTAAATCCATCGACAGGGCAAACATATCAAAGTGGTAGTTCTCTTACTTATACCTACATAAAATAAAGTTGGAAGTGATTATTTTTTCAACTTATATATTTATAAAAGAATTCAACAATAAAAACATTAAATGGCAACTTTCCAAATAAGAAGAGGTGGTAGTAGTGCTAAAGGAACTTTAGCTTATGGAGAACCTTACTTGAACGCAGATAGTCAGAGTATAGTTTTCGGGACTAGTGGTAGTGATGGCAGCGAAGAAATTACTTTGGTTAAATTAAATAGGGGAAAAACCTCATCTTCTAAATGGAGTGGTTCTTTTGCTAACTCAGGTTCACTTTCTTTAACTGGAGATATTACTGCATCTAACGCTTATTTTGCCGGAAATGTTTTCGTTAGTGGAAATATAAAAATTGGTGACCAGACATCTGATGTAATCACAGTTGTTGCAACTTTAAGTGGTTCTCTTAATCCTGATCAATCAACTCTATATGATATCGGTTCTTCTGCGTATAAATGGAGAAAAATATTTGTACAAAATGCATCAATAGACAATATTGACAATTTAGGAAGTGTATCAGATATTTCATCATCATTTGCAAGTTTAAATGAAGCAACTTCAAGTTTATATTCCTATACTGCATCTAATGATAGTACAAATACAACTCAAAACAATAGATTAAGTAGTTTAGAAACATCAACAGGAAGTTTAAATTCTTATACAAGTTCTAATAATACAAACATTGGTACAATTTATATTGCAACCTCATCATTAAACGCATTTAGTTCTTCGGTAACAGAATCTTTAGTATATTTAAATTCCTACACATCATCACAAAATACTATAAATTCAATAATTAACACTCATACGCAAAGTGTTAATAATAGATTAAACATTATAGAAGGTGTAACGGGTTCATACGCAACAACTGGTTCAAATAATTTTGTAGGAAATCAAACTATAACTGGTTCTTTATCACTATTAAATGGACAATTTAATACTATAACTAAAAGTGGAAGTCTGACAAGTTCTTTGAGTTTCACACATACTACACTTGACCCAATTACTGGGAATGCTACTTTAGAATTAAGATATAGAAATAATGATGTTGGGCCTGAAAATAACGCTTGGAAATTTATGGCAAGTGATTCTGGCGTAGCATTAGTATTTGAACAAGATGGTGTAGACCGTACTTTATTAAGTAGTAATAACGCAGGTGATGCATTAATTTTTAGAGATACTCGTTTATTTGGAAAAGGATTAACGGTTGATAATAATCTTTTTGTTAAAGATAATGCCGAAATCACAGGTTCTTTAATTGTATTAGGTGGCTTAACTGCTTCTATACACTCAACAAATGGAGTAGTATCTGGTTCATCTCAAATAATTAGTATATTAGACCCATTAAATAATGCAAGCCAAAGTATTCATACTGCAACTGCATCTTTAAATTCATTTAGTGCATCGGTTATTGCGACTGGTTCTATAATAAACACATTTACATCATCTGTAAATTCTTACACATCTTCATTAAACAACGCAATTGAATTAACGGGATCAAATGTAACAATAAAAGGTGACCTTTTAGTTAAAGGTACGACTACAACAATTAATTCTACAACTGTTGATATAGGAGATAATATTATTTCATTAAATGGTAGTGCTGCATCAAATGGTGGATTGATTGTAAGGGATGCAACAGCATCTTCATTTATTTCAGGTTCTTTATTGTGGGATACTACAAATGATTATTGGAAAGCAGGGGTTAATGGAGCTGAAGAACAAATAATTTTAGAAAACCGTTATAACACTTTTAGTTCATCTATTAATAGTAGAGGAGAAAGTTTAGAGGCACAAAGCCAGAGTTTTCACACATATAGTGGTTCTATTAATTCATATACTTCATCGAATACTACTAATATAAATGCAATTCATATTGCAACAGGTAGTTTAAATTCTTATACTGCATCTAATGATATTAATATAGGTGAAATTTATACTTCAACAAGTAGTTTAAATTCTTATACTGCATCTAATACTGCAAATATTAATGCAATACATACTTCAACTGGAAGTTTAAATTCATATACTGCATCTACTGATAGTAGATTATCTGCAATCGAAACTGAAAGTGGAAGCGTTAGAACAACTTACAATTCATATACATCTTCTGCTAATTCTAGATTATCCGCAATCGAAACTGAAAGTGGAAGCATAAGAAATGATTTTAATTCTCATACCGCTTCTTTCACTGTTGCAAGTTCATCATTTAATACTAGAGTAGTAGCATTAGAATCCTTTAGTTCATCTTTAGATAATACATTTGTTTCTGAAATAGAATTTGGAGCATATACTGGTTCTTTACACTCATTTACCCAATCAGTTAATACAATTACTGGTTCGCAAAATAGTAGATTAAGTGCATTAGAGGCAACAACTTCTTCATTGAATATTGCTACTGCAAGTTTATTTGCATCTGCATCTTCAATAACTGCATCGTTTAGTCAGGTATCACAATCATTTAATAGTAGAATAAATTCATTCGTTGCTGGTACTGGATTCTTAGATGCATTTACATTTGAAAATTATACTGCATCACTTGAATATTATACTACATCGGTTGAGGATAGATTAACTGCAATTCATACTTCAACCTCATCGTTGAATGCATATACTGCATCTAATAATACAACTAATTCGGCACAAAATAGTAGATTAGATGCATTAGAAACTGCATCTGGTTCACTTAATACCTATACATCTTCTTTAAAAACTGCAATTGAACTTACGGGTTCTGCAGTAACTATTAAGGGTGATTTATTAGTAAAAGGTACAACTACTACAATTAACTCAACTACAATTCAATTAGATGATAATATCATTTCATTGAACGCAGCTGGTACATCAAATGCTGGAATCATAGTAAGAGATGCAACGGGTGGAACAACAACATCTGGTTCTTTAGTATGGGATGTAACACTTGATTATTGGAAAGCTGGTATAAATGGCGGTGAAGAAAAAATTATATTAGAAAGTGCATTAAATTCATACACATCATCTGCAAATGGTAGATTAAATGCATTAGAATTATTTACCGCTTCTATTGATACAGCCTATGCAACTGATGCCGATGTAACCGCTTTAAGGGGTACATTAAATACCTACACTTCATCAACTGATGGAAAAATATCAGAAATTCACACTTCAACAGGAAGTTTAAATACATTTAGTGCTTCGGCTGTTAATAGATTAAATGCAATAGAATCATTTACTGCATCAATTGATACAACCTATGCAACCGATGCTGATGTAACTGCTTTAAGGGGAACATTGAATTCTTACACATCTTCAAACGATGGAAAAATTAATTCAATTTATTCAACAACTGAAAGTTTAAACAATTACACTGCATCAAATACAAATAATATTAATTCAATCAATTCTACATTGAATAGTTTGAATTCATATACTGCATCTAATAATAGTGTTATAGCTAATTTAAGTGCATATACTTCATCGAATACTACTAATATAAATGCAATTCATACTTCAACTGCAAGTTTGAATACATTTACCGCATCATTTAGTTTAAATTTAAATGCTGTTCATACTGCAACCGCATCTTTGAATTCATATACAAGTTCAAATACATTAAATATAGATGCTATTCATACCGCGACAGGTAGTTTAAATTCTTATACTGCATCTAATAATTCAAATCTAACTGCACTTAATACTGCAACAAGTAGTTTAAATAGTTTTACATCATCTATTAATACTACGATAAAAAATAAATTAAATACCGATGGTGTAATAAGTGGATCTTCACAAGTTTCTATTGCATCTACTACTGGATTTGGTACATATATAAATCAATCTATATTAACCACCTCAGATGTTAGATTCAATTCATTAGGAGTTGGAATGGCTGCGAGCGCAACTGCAGGTAGAATAGATGCTACTAATGATATTGTGGCGTACTCTTCATCCGATAGAAGATTTAAAACAAACATTGTAAGAATTGGTTCTCCAATTCAAAAAATAAAAGAAATCGGTGGATATGAATTTGATTGGATTCCAAATTTAGAGCATGGATATGAGGGACATGATGTTGGTGTAATTGCTCAGGAAATAGAGGCAGTGGTTCCAGAATTAGTCCAGACAAGAGATAGTGGATACAAAGCCGTTAAATACGATAAACTTACTGCACTCCTTATAGAAGCAATCAAAGAACAACAAAATACGATTGAAAAATTAGAGGAAAGAATTGATAAATTAGAAGCAGGGAAGTAAATATATTTAATATATCCTCTTTCTCATATTTATAGTAGTTAAACACTAAATAATTTATTAATTCAAATGGCAGCGGGCAAACATTCATTTTCGATAGAGCAAGGAGCAACTTACAGGTTCGGTATCCAATATACCGATGTATCTGGCTCATATATTGATTTATCCGGTTACAATGCATCTATGCAAATCCGTTCAGATTACGCGGATAATTCTAATACTTTATATGCAACCATAAATTTATTTGATGTAACTTCAAGTGTTGATATTAGTACTGGTAGTTATATGTGGTTTAGTGGTAGTGCGGGAGTAAGCACATCTGCATCAATAAGTGGTAGTATAGAAGTTTATTTACATGCCGATACTACTAAAAATTTTACATTTGATGAAGCATTTTATGATATAGAATTATATAGTGGAGATGATGTTTATAGACTATTAGAAGGCACAATTATTAACCGAAAAGAAGTAACAAGAATTTAATAATGGATAATAGTAATAAAGTAATTATAAGTAAGGAAGCAACGACAAAAGTTGTAAAAGTAATTGCTGCGGGGCCTCAAGGAGCAAGAGGAGAAGGATTTAATTCCGTTTCTTCTTCATTAAATGATAGATTAGATTTATTAGAAGCATTTAGTGGTTCTTATACTGGTTCATTTAGTGGAAGTTTTTTTGGTGATGCAGGGGGATTAATCAATATACCTGCTGCAGGAGTTGTAGGATTACAACTTAATCAAATTGCAAGTGGAGATACAACTGCATCAGTAAGTAGCGGTGGAACTTCATTTAGAATTTTCGATACAAAAGATTTATTATCATTAGATGATACTGGAAAACTTTGGGTAACGGGTTCGGTAAGTGCATCATTAATATTCGGACAAGTTGTAAGTGGTAGCGAATTAATTTTTAATAAATTAAGTACTTCACAAAGTTCAGACTCTCAATTAGTTATTGGAAATTCATTTAATAATTATTTATATAAACAAACAACCATATTTAAAAATGGTGATGTTATACTAAGCGGAAGTTTAATTTTAGAAATGCAAAATACCCCAACTGCAAGGCCAGGTGGATTGTTTTATTCTTCTTCAAATGAATTTTTCCTAAGTTTTATTTAATTCGTATTAACTATATATTTATACGTGTTATAGAAGACCCCAAAAATTAAAAATAATAAAAGAAAATGGCAGTTTGGAAAAAAGTCATAGTATCCGGTTCGGTAGCTGAACTAAATACCGTATCAGCATCATTAGCAGTAGTTGTTGGTGCAAGTGGATACAATAAAATAGGAACAGATCAAACAAACACCGTATTATCCGGTTCGTTTACTGGTTCATTTGTCGGTGAAGGTAGTGGTTTAACAGGTTTAGTATCCTCATTAAACATTAGTGGTTCTGATGCATCAACAGGTACGGTAGCGCTTAAAACTCAAAATTTAACCATTACCGGTGTCGGAACTGAAATTAACACTACTGTTTCTGGTCAAACCGTAACTATTGGTTTAGTAGATAATCCTGTAATTACGGGTGATATCACAATCGGTGGTAATACAATCAGTTCTTCTACTGATACTGCAATTGAATTAAGTGGTACTAATGTTGAAGTAAGAGGAGATTTGCAAGTAACGGGAAATGATATTAAATCATCAACCGGTGCAACTAACATTACTTTAACTGCGGATACATTAACTACTTTTGCTGGAGATATCAAAGTTGTAGGAAATGATATTAGTTCATCAACCGCAACTGCATTATCTTTAAGTGGCGAAGATGTTGAAGTAAGAGGTGATTTACAAGTTTCTGGAAATGATATTAAAGCATCAAATGGTGCGGTAAATATTACATTAACTGCGGACACATTAACTACTTTTGCTGGAGATATTAAAGTTGGGGGTAATGATATCCAAGCATCAGATGGTAATAACAACATCACCTTAACATCAAATACTTTAACAACATTTGCGGGTGATATCAAAGTTGTAGGAAATGATATTAGTTCATCTACTGCAACCGCTTTAACACTTAGCGGGGAAGATGTAACTGTTGTTGGTGATTTAACAGTTAACGGAAACGATATTAAATCATCAGCAGGAAACTCAGTATTCACATTAAGTGGTGCAAATGTAACCGCTAATGGTAATATGGCCGTAAGTGGCGATTTGACTGTAAATGGTGAATTAACTTATTTAAATGTTGCTAATTTAGCAGTTGAAGATAAGTTTATTCTTTTAAATAGTGGTTCTACAAATCCAGATGAAGCGGGTTTGGTTGTCGATGAAGGTAACGGAATTGGACACGCTTTTGCGTTTGATGCAGGGGATTTAAGATGGGGTTTTAGTGGTTCATTCAATTCTTCTGCAACTTCATTTACACCTGATGCTTTTGTTGCAGCAGTAGTAACAAATGATAATGTTGCAGAATATAGAAAAGCTGGAAACATAAGAGTTGAAGCAGGAGAGATTTATATTTATGTTTAATTAAAATAAAAATAGGTTATGGGAATTTTTACAAAAAACCAAAAGGTTGCACCTACTGATTTAGAAACAAAAAAAGAAGAGGTTCAACCGCAAGAAGAACAAGTTGTTGAACCAAAAAAACCAAAACAAAATGGTGGAGTTGATTTAACAATAGAAGAGTTTGAGTATCTCTTTAATTTAATAAAAAACTCAACATTTAAGGGGACAGAATTGGAAATTATTTACAGTATCATCCTCAAATTACAAAAAAGATATTTAGAGAAAAAACAATAACCAATCGGTTGTTGTTTTTTTTGTTTAATAATTTATTCTAATATTTATTGTTGATATTGTTGGCCCGAAAGGGAAGTGGGCAATCAATGTGATTGTAACCAACCGCGATAGAAAAAAGATTTATTTAAAAGACTCATTTAGGGGAATACCCATAGTGTGTCATTCTTATATTCTATCCAACCCTTTTTCCAACTATACTAACTTTCAAATTATAGTATTAGATGCCAAATTGGAAAAAAGTCATTGTAAGTGGTTCGGATGCTTCACTTAATAAATTAGCAGTTGATGGTGCGATATCCGCATCTATTTTTTCGGGAAGTGCATTTACCGGTTCGTTCAAAGGAGATGGATCTGGACTAACAAATCTTAATTTAGATGATGGGTTACCAGATAATAATTGGGATTTTAACATTCCTGACACTACCGCTATTAATGATTTTCAAACCCCATCAACTGATTATCTAATTGATTTTAAAAATGAACAATTAGTAGGAGATCCAGCAGGTCTAATTGCTTGGTTTGGAAACACAAAAGGTGATACACAACTTCTCCCAACAAGTAATGGTTTAATTATTATTGCTGATGATGAGCAACAGGGATTGATAACATCAGCTGGATATAGTGGAAGTATTGTTGGTATTGGTAATGTGATGAATTATTCACAATCAGTTGATGCTAGATTAAACTCACTTCAATCCGCGATAACTGTACCAAATCATTCATCGGCTCCATCATCACCTCAATCGGGTTCGTTATATTTTAACACAACTGATTTTCATTTCTATGGTTGGAATGGAAGTATTTGGAAACAATTAGATAATTAAAGGAAATAGTTACAAAAAATATATTTATATAGTATAAAAGAAATAAATTAAAAATAGATGGCACTTAAATTTAGAAGAGGTTCGACAGCAGACAAATCGGGTTCATTAGCTTATGGAGAACCGTATGTAAATACATCATTAGGAACTCTACAAATCGGAGGTAGTAGTGGTGATATAACTTTAGCAACAGTGGGAGATGCAGCGGCACTAAATGTTCTAAGCGTTTCTGCTTCCACATTTGTATCAGCATCAACTTTGCATATAACATCAAATGCTGAAATTAAAGGAAACCTTACATTAGGAGGTAATATCACAATTGGTGACCAAACTTCTGACACCGTTGCTGTAAATGCAAATTTAAGTTCATCCCTAATCCCATCAGAAGCAAATAAATTTGATTTAGGTAGTGAAGCTAAGTTTTGGAGAGATATATATGTTTCAACTGGTTCAATTAAATTTGTCAATGCAGGAGGAACAGTAGTTAGTACATTAAGTGCTACATCATTGAATTCAAATACGGAATCAATTAATTCATTAAATTCTTATACCGCTTCTAACAATACAAATATTAGTGCAATTCACACTACAACCGCTTCTTTAAATGGAAGAGTTGGTGCGTTAGAAACAAAAACCGCTAGTTTAGATGAAACATTCAACACTTTTTCAGGTTCGTTCAACACTTATACTGCTTCAAATAACACTACTAATAATACTCAAAATAGTAGATTAAATGCAATTGAAACATCTACAAGTAGTTTAAATACACATACTGCATCCGCTGAAGGAAGATTAACTTCGTTGGAAACAACAAGTGGTAGTTTAGTATCATTCTCTGCATCAGTTGATTCCGCAATCCAATTTACAGGCTCTAACTTAACAATTAAAGGTGACCTTTTAGTTAAAGGAACTACAACTACAATTAACTCAACAACCGTAGATATCGGTGATAATATAATTTCACTTAACGGAACAGGTGCTACAAATGGAGGTATTATAGTAAGAGATGCGACTGGCGGGACTACTACATCTGGTTCTTTACTGTGGGATACTACAAATGATTATTGGAAAGCTGGAACAAGTGGTAATGAAGATAAGATATTATTGGGGCAAGAATTTTATATATTCACTGCTTCAAACGATACGACTAATACTTCTCAAAATGGAAGATTAGATGGATTGGAAAGTTTTTCAGCAAGTGTTAATAGTACAACTGCTTCACAACAATCTGCACAAAATCAACAAAATCTTAGATTAAACTCAATTGAAACCGCAACTGGTAGTTTAAATACTTACACATCATCACAAGATAGTAGGAATACCTCTTTATTTACATCTACTGCATCTTTAAATTCTTATACCGCATCAAATGATTTAAATGTAGCCGCTATTCATACTGCAACTTCTTCATTAAATTCATTTAGTGCAAGTGTAATTGCTACCGGATCAATAATTAATACTTTTACATCTAGTGTTAATACATTTAGTGCATCAGTAATTGCTACTGGTTCAATTATTAATACATTCACTTCCTCAGTTAATAGTTCTACGAGTAGCTTGAATGAATTTTCTGCATCGGTTAGAGAGAGTGGATCAATAATGAACACTTTCACATCATCAGTTAATACTTCAACTTCATCTCTAAACTCATTTAGTGCAAGTGTAATAGCAACTGGTTCGATTATCAATACATTTACATCGTCTGTTAATACTGCGACAAGTAGTTTAAATTCATTTACATCATCGGCTAATGGTAGATTGAATTCAATTGAAGAAAAGAGTGGAAGTTTTGCGACAACGGGAAGTAATATATTTCAAGGTAATCAAACAATTACTGGTTCTTTATATATTTCACAAGATTTAGTTGTTGCTGGTTCATCTTCAATTCAAAATATTAGTTCATCTCAATTAAATGTTGGGACAAACATTATAAAAGTAAATGCATTAAATCCATCTATCCGTTTCGGTGGATTATCAGTAATTGATAGTGGTTCAGCTTCAGAAGTATCTGGTTCATTACTATTTGATTCGATAAATGATCAGTGGGTATATGTTCATCAGGCGGTATCTGGTGCAGCAATTACTTCTTCAGTATTGTTAATGGGGCCTCAATCATACGATTCTTTAGGTTCAGAACTATACCCCACAACAAATAGAATTGTAAAATCGGTAAATGCAAAACATTTAGGTGATAGTAATATTACTGATACAGGAACTAAAGTTTCTATAAATTCTAATTTGGAAATTACTGGTTCTGTTATTTCAACAACCTCTACTTTAATAAGTAGTTCTGCTCAAATTACAACTTTACCATCGGTAGATACTGATGATTTGACTGAAGGAACTACAAACAAATATTATTTAGATAGTAGAGTAAAAACTAAATTAAGCGCAGAAGGAGTAATATCAGGTTCTTCACAAGTTTATTCTGGTGTAAGTGGTGATGTAGTAATCGCATCAAATGGTGTAGCTACAATTCAGGCAAATTCAGTTGCATTAGGAACTGATACATCTGGAGATTATGTTGCAAGTTTAGTAGCGGGTACTAACATTACACTTACAAATAATAGTGGTGAGGGAGCAACTCCTACAATTGCATTGACAAATAACTCAATTACAATCGCGGGGCAATCTACATCATTAGGTGGAACTATAACTGCGGCAACGATAGGTAATGCAATTGGAGCATTTAGTGGTTCATCACAAGTATCACATGATTCAACTACCGGATATTCTGCAAATAGACACGTAGATCATACTGCAGTATCAATTACCGCAGGAACAGGTTTAACTGGGGGCGGTGATATATCCACAACAAGAACATTATCAATTGATTCAACTGTTGCTACATTAACCGGTGTACAAACTCTTACAAACAAAACTATTGCAGCGGCTTCAAACACAATTAGTGGATTAACAAACTCTAACCTAAGTGGAACTGCTGGTATTTCAAACGCTAATTTAGCTAACTCATCAGTAACAGTAACCGCTGGAACAGGTATGAGTGGCGGTGGTACTGTGGCGCTGGGTTCATCGATAACTTTGACTAATGCCGGTGTAACTTCAAATGTAGCGGGTACTGGTGTGACAGTAAGTGGTGCAACAGGAGCAGTAACAATCTCTATCGGACAAGCAGTAGCAACATCATCAAATGTTCAATTCAACTCATTAGGTGTTGGAATGGCGGCATCTGCTACTGCAGGTAGAATAGATGCTACAAACGATATCGTAGCTTACTCATCATCAGATAGAAGATTTAAGAATAATATTAAAGCAATTGAAAAACCATTAGATAAGATTAATAAAATTAGTGGTAATACTTTTGATTGGAATGAAGAGAATAAAATTGAGCACGGATACGAAGGAAACGATGTGGGTGTAATCGCACAGGAAATAGAAGAAGTATTACCTCAATTAGTTCAAACGAGAGAGAATGGGTATAAGGCAGTTAAATACGATAAATTAGTTGCCCTTTTAATTGAAGGTATAAAAGAACAACAAATTCAAATCAACGATATGAAAGTTGAGATTGAGAATTTGAAAAGACAAAAAGGTTTATAATAAATGTTTGATGTATATTTTACCACAGGAATAGGTAAAATCAATACTGGAGTAGATATTTGGGTAAATAACTGGTTGAGTGAAATAAGTAAGAACTTAGACACTCAGCCGGTTTTACTTATTTATAGAAACAAACCGATTGATTTTAATTTTGAAATACCAATTGAACACTATTGGTACAATGATGAGAATGGTAATCACAAAGATATTTTTGAACAAAAGTTTAAAGAATGTAGACGAGTAAATATTCTTCACGCTCATTATACACCATTGGAATTAATCGAAGAAAACTTAGATAAATTATGGAGTTATATTATACATAATGATTTATCAAAAGTTTATGTTCAAAGTGGTTTATCGGATTTACAATTTGGTTGGATACCGCACTATTCGAAAGAATGGGAAAATAAAATTTTAGTTAAAGCTAAGAATAAGGTTTGGGTGGGATTATATGAATTGCACGAAGATGTATTTGAAAATTATGTTTCAATACCTTCTTATTACAAATTCATAAAAAACAATGAATTATCTAACTCAAATAAAATAGGATTTACATCTAGATGTGAAGTTAGAAAAAACCCACATTATTTAGATGGATTAGAAGGTTATATGTTTACAAATATAAGACCTTTTCAAAATACTTGGAAAAAGGAATTAGATTTAGATTTTTCAAAATTAAAAAAAATACAATTTGAAAGTGAATATAGTGAAAAATATTATCAGATGGATTGGGGAATTTCTCATTCCGCTTTTAGTGCTGAACCATTTGGCTATTCAATATTTCAAAGCGTAGATTGGGGAAAATTACCTATTCTGAGTGAAGATTGGTGTTCTGAAATAAATTATAAATTCAGAGCCGATACTAAAAGAGAATTTGTAAATATTTATAAGAGTATCATAGAATTATCTTATGAAGAGAGAGTTGAAGAATTTAATTCACTCAAATCTCAATTGATAGATAAGTTTGGTGATAGTGAAAATTGGACAACAAAATTATTAAATATATACAATGCCTAGAACATCTGGAAATACGCTTTCGTTAGGAAATCTTAAAGTGGCAACCGCAGCTGCAGCAAGTTCACTCTCCTCCGCAGCAGGAACAACAACGGGGCCAATTGCAATGTCTCAATTCGGTATTGATTCCGTTGATTCAATAAGTGGATTTACTTATGTGAAAGAATCTACTGGGGAAACATATACATTAGGATTTACTGATGCGGGGAGCCGTTTTTTAAGTAGAATAGGAAGTGTAACTAATAACTTTACTTGGTCTTTATCAGCCGGAGCAGAATTCTCAATTCAATCAAGCCCTCCATATAATCCAACCGTAACTGCCGCGGCAATTGGAAACTCAACAACTTTATCAGCGCCAACTGCAAGAACATTATCGGTTGTATTTAGGGATACCTTTAATGACCACGCAACAGGATATAATACTCAAAAAGATAAAACTGTTTACAATGTAGATGATTATGCGGGTGCGAGTGGATTGTGTTTACATTTAGATGAAGATGTATTAATGGCGGATGGAACAACTAAAAAGGCAGGTGATTTGGTAGAAGGAGATATAGTTCGTTCTTATTATCCTCCTCATGTTGATACTCTTACTGATTTCAACTTCTATGATTGGACATACTATACACCTGGTGGTATTATGGTTGATTCCTATGTTAAAGATGTGGCATATACATTTGTTGATAGATGGAATATTGTAACTACCGATAGTGGTTCAGTAAAAGGAAACGGTGAACACCCTATGATGGTTTTTGATATTAATGAAGAAGTTTATAAATTTAAACCATTAGGATTAGTTCAACCAAACGACAGATTTATTAAAGTAAATTTAGATGGAAGTATTGAAGAGGTGAATGTATTAACAAATGAAGTTCAAAATACTACAATAGAAGTTGTATCAATTGACGTGGAAGAAGTGGATACCTATATTGTAAATGGATTTGTAACTCACAACAAAGGTGCTAACTCATTTGCCGGATATTCAATTTCAGCTACACCAACTGTATCAGTTTCAACTGTAACTATTGGTGGTGAAACTTATAGAAGATTAACACTTTCAACGAATAGTGCAGTAACCTCTCCAGGTTCAACTGCAATTACTGCTAACTATTCTTATGATATCCAAATTGCATCGGATTCAGGATTCGCATCTATATTAGTAGCACCAACATCATATAGTACTAATACTTATGATTACAAAAGTGCTACTGCAATTTATGCTAGAGCGAGATTAAACTTTGCAGGATTACAAACTGCTTACGGAAGTAGTGCGACTGGATAATATATTCTGAAAATATTTGATTTTAAAAACCATATAAATATGAGTTATGTAAAAAAACTCTATATTTATAGATATACATTTTATAATCTAAAAAATCAAAATGGAAATCAAAAAGTTATCGCAAGAAGAGTTACAAGAAATCAATCAAATCAGAAGTGAATATACCAATTTATATTCAAACATAGGTTTGATTCAGGTTAAAATTAAAGAATTGGAAGGTGAGAGTTTATCCTATTACCAAAGTTTAGAAGTTCTTAGAGGAAAAGAGAATGAAGTTTTCCAAAAATTAAAAGAAACTTATGGTAATGGTACAATAGATTTAGACACCGGAGAGTTCAAGCCAACAGAGGAATAATGTTTCGTTGTTGGTTTTAATATTTATTATAAGAATAACTCAGAAATTAAATTAGAATTAATATGGCAGAAAAAATTGTATCACCTGGTGTTTTTACGAGAGAAAACGACCTTTCTTTCTTACCACAGGGTATATCACAAATAGGTGCAGCTGTCGTTGGGCCAACCGAAAAAGGGCCAGCATTCCTTCCGACATTAATCCAAACACAGGCTGAATATGAAGCTATCTTTGGAACACCTAAAGACTTTTATACTGGTTATGCAGTTCAGAACTATCTTAGAGATGCTGGAGCTGTAACCGTAGTAAGAGTAGCAGGAGTGGGTGGATATTCATTGACAAATGCGTATGAAGTAATTGCATCATTTGGTTCAACATCCGCATCAATAGCTATTTTGGCACCTGCATCAAGTTCGCTAAATGTAGCACCTTTATTAGAAGGTGGTACTAATGGAACATTCAGAGCAGTGGGAACAGGATTGACCGCAGTGAGTGCTAGTATCATTAAAGCAGATTCAAATACAATTGATGATATATTTGGTGAATCTCCATTCTTTGGTAAAAATTTATATGCATACAATTTCTTTGATATCAGAGAAGCTGGTTCTGCATTAAATGATATTTTTGGAGCAGCACCACTTTCACAAATTAGTTTAAGTTTTGCATCCGCATCTACACAAGATTTCACAGGAACTGTAGATGACCCTGCATATAGTAAAGCAATCACACCTTGGGTATTATCTCAAACTTATAGTGGAACAAGATACAATCTTTTCAAAGTTCATACTTTGGCAGATGGTGAAGGAGAAAATACAAGATTTAAAATACAAATCAGTAGTATCAAATCTTCTGATGGTACAAATTATGGTACATTCTCATTATTGGTTAGAGCATACTCAGATACCGATAAGAGAAAAACTGTATTAGAACAATATAATAACTTAACATTGGATCCTGCTTCTCCTAACTTTATCGCTAGAAGAATCGGTGATAGAACCATAACAATCGATGAGAATGGTAAAATAACTGAAAGCGGAAATTATGCAAATAGAAGTAAGTATGTAAGAGTTGAGGTAGCAGAAGAAGGAACTTATCCATTAACTGCGATTCCATTTGGACACGCTGGATACGAAGTTCCATTTAATGTGGCAACACCTTCAAGATTCCCAATTGTAACATACACATCAGCATCATTTAGTTCATCAGTTTTCTCAAGTGGTATTGATTACGCAATTGCAAATAATAAAAACTATTTCAAACCACTTCCTGCAAACACAACATCTGGTTCAAATAAAATATTTGCGTTAGATAGTGCAGCTGGAGCATCGAATGAATATAATATTGGATTAAGTTCAGCTGAAACATCTGATTCTAATCAATTGGCAATGAGAAACTTTGTATTAGCATTTCAAGGTGGATGGAATGGGCAAAACCCAACTACTCCTATTAAAAAAGGAGTAGATATAACTGCGACAAACACACAAGGATTCGATTGTTCAACTTCAACATCTAGTGGTTCAATAGCATACGCAAAAGCATTAAACGCTATTTCAAATCAGGATGAATTTGATATCAATCTATTAGTAACTCCTGGTATTGTAAGACAATATCATCCTTATGTAACAACTAAGGCAATTGATGTGTGTGAAAGTAGAGAAGATGTATTCTATATCGCTGATTTTGCAGGAGCTGACGCTACAATTACAGAAGTAGTTGAACAGGCATTAGGAGAAGATACTAACTATGCTGGAACTTACTATCCTTGGATTAAAACAATTGATGTAAATACAAATAAATTGGTGACAGTTCCACCTTCAGTATTGATGGTAGGTACATTCGCACAAAACGATAGATTAGGAGCAGAATGGTTCGCGCCAGCAGGTTTGAATAGAGGTGGAATTGCTGGAGCTGTTCAGGTTGTTAATAGATTAACTCAATCTGAAAGAGATACATTATACGAAGGTAAAGTAAACCCAATTGCAACATTCCCTGGACAAGGTATTAGTGCATTTGGACAGAAAACTTTACAAGATAAGGCATCTGCATTAGATAGAATCAATGTAAGAAGATTGTTAATCAACTTGAAAAAGTTTGTTGCATCTACTTCAAGATTCTTAGTATTCGAACAAAATACTGCACAAACTAGAAGTAAATTCTTAAACACTGTAAACCCTTATTTGGAGAGTGTTCAACAAAGACAAGGTTTATACGCGTTCAGAGTGGTTATGGATGAAACAAATAATACACCAGATGTAATAGATAGAAACATTTTAGCTGGAGCTATCTTCTTACAACCTGCTAAGACTGCGGAATTCATTACAATTGATTTCAACATTCTTCCAACAGGAGCTACATTTAATGTATAATTTGAATTAGGTAATATTTATATAAAAGATTAATATAACATGGCAGAAGTATTAGAATTTAATGAGATGTTCTATACGAACTTCGAACCAAAGATGAAAAACCGTTTCATCTTCGAAGTTGACGGTATCCCTTCATATTTAGTAAAAGCTGGTAACAGACCTACTATTCAGTTTGAGAAGGTAACATTAGACCACATCAATATCAAAAGACAGTTAAAAGGTAAAGGTGAGTGGCAAGATTTAACAATTACTCTTTATGACCCAATTGTTCCTTCTGGAGCACAGGCAGTAATGGAGTGGGTTAGAACTTCTCACGAATCTTTGACAGGTAGAGATGGATACGCTGAGTTCTATAAGAAAGATGTAGATTTCTATATGTTAGGGCCAGTAGGTGATAAGATTGAACAATGGAAGTTAAAAGGAGCATTTATTTCTCAGGCTAACTTTGGTGAGTTAGATTGGGCAAATGCTACTGACCCAGCGACAATCGAATTAACACTTACTTACGATTACGCAATCTTGGAATTCTAATAACTCTCAATATAAATTGAAAAGGATATCAGAAATGGTATCCTTTTTTTTTGCAAAATATTTTCGAAAAGACTTGTTTTTTTCAAATTTTTTTATTACATTTACTATGTAATAAAGATTGAGAGATATGAAACTAGGATTAGTAAGAATGAGTAACGAGAGAGTGATTGGGGTTCAGTACTTCGAATCAAAGTTCAATAGAGAGTTGGGTGAGAAACTCAGAATAAATGGGGTTGAGTGGATAGTGGGTGTGATTGCCGATGATAGAAACTCCATCATCAAAGTTCTTAACGAAATTGTTAGAATAGAAAATTCCCTTAGAAGAAAGGAAAATTCCATTAGAAGAGCAAACCAAAGAGAGAGGGATAAAGAGATTGATGCTCAAATCACCGAAATGTTCATCCAAGCATATAAATCAGTAATGAATTAATATGAACTACAAAGCACACATATTCGCAAGTATAGGGAATGGGAAACTTCACCCATCTCGTACCCAATGTGGGAGACACCTACATAGAAACCATAGAGGTACATTTGTACTAGATACTAAAAGGTTTATGGAATTCTATGATGAAGACCCCGACCTAGTGTGTTCAAAATGTTTAGAAAAAATACAAAAATAATTGAGAAAAGGCTTGTATTTCTCATTTATTTTACTTACATTTATAAAGTAATAAGAGTTCAACCTAACCCCCCTATAATATGAACGACTTCGATTTCTTCACCGTCAACGCTTCCTCTAACCGAATTACTTCGTTGATGAAGCTACCCAATGTAAAACGCAGTAACATCGAACATAGGGTACACTATGGTAGTGGTAAGTTTCCTACTCATATCTATAAGGTAACACTTGGTTACTACGATGTGATGGAGTTCGGACACTTCGGAGCTAGAGAACGAGCCAATGCACATATTGAAGCTTTATTGAGTACAAAACCTGATAATGTGATACTGAGTACTAAATTTTATCCTGTGGATTAAGAATATCTAAAATACAATATAATTTGAAAAGTGATTGAATCCAATCACTTTTTTTATTTTTTAAAAAGTTTATATATATCTATATACAAAACAAAGTTTTATTATGCAAGAACAAAAATACGATTTTCCAACGGAGGTTATTGATTTACCATCACAAGGTTTATGTTATCCAGAAGGTCACCCATTATCAAAGGGACAAATTACACTCAAATATATGACCGCAAAAGAGGAAGACATCCTTTCTTCTCAAAACCTAATTAAAAAAGGTATTGTATTGGATAAGTTATTAGAATCAGTTATAGTAGATATATCTATTGATGATTTAGTATTAGGTGATAAAAATGCTATATTCTTAGCAACAAGAATCTTAGGATATGGCCCAATTTATAAGGTACAAGTTACAGATCCATTTAGCGGTGAAAAGCAGGAAGTGGATATCGATTTAGGGCAAGTAAAGACAAAGGAAATCGATTACTCAAAATTAAAAAGAGATAATAAATACGATTTTGCTTTACCTTCTGATGGAACAAAAATTAAATTTAGATTTCTTACTCACAAAGATGAGCAAAACATAACTGCTGAAATACAGGCATTAGATAAATTATCAAAGGGAGCAAACCCTTCAGATGTTACTACCAGATTAAGACACATGATTTTGGAAGTAAATGGTAATACTGATAGAGCATTTATTAATAAATGGGTGAATAATAGTTTTAAGGCACAAGATAGTAGAGCATTAAGAAACTATGTAAAAGAAATTTCACCAGATTTAGAATTAAAATTCGAATTTACATCAGATATAACAGGTGAGACGGAGGCGCTAGATATCCCCTTTGGGATTAACTTTTTTTACCCTTCCAACTAATTACTCTGCTCAACTTCATGAAGAGTTGTGGAGTATGGTTCAATTCGGTAATGGATTTACTTGGAGAGATGTTTACACAATGCCAATACATTGGAGAAGGTTCTATCTCAAAAAGTTAGTAGAATTAAAGAAAAAAGAAAAGGAGGAAATGGATAAAGCAAAGAGATCTAGACCACCTGGTGCCAGTAAAGTAAGAATGAGATAAGGGGAATTTTTCCCCTTATTTTTTTATTACAATATTTATATTCGTATAATAATAACCAAAAATGAAAAAAACTAAATCATTAAAAAACGAAGGGTTGTTTTCTATGGCTGATAGATTTGCAAGTGATTTTTTTGAGAGATTAAAAAAAGGAGCCGCTGATCAAATTATAAAAAAAGCAGAAAACTCAAACCTTCCAACTGAGGTAGTTGAAAGGATGAAGAGAATGGAAAAAGATGCTGAAGAGTTTAAAAAATTTTTAAAAACTTTGTAATAAATGTCTCAAAATTTAGAACGATTAAGAGCTGCTCAAGAAAGAATTAATCTTTTGTTACAGGAGCAAGTGCAACTTCAGTCTAGAGGGGAGGATCTAGATAGTGCTAGGCTTGATCGTTTAAATAGATTACAAAGCGTGGAGACGGCTTTATTAGCTTTACAAGAAAGAAGAGTAAATAATCAATATAGAGGTAACAGAGCAGCAGGAGAACTTACTGGACAATTATCAGATCAATTAAGTGAGTTATCTTCAATTAGTGCAATATATTCTAAATTAATTGATAAACAAAAATTATCAATTACTACTGCTCGTACTTCACTAACAAATATCATTTCACAACAAAACGCATCTCAAGAACAAGTTGATACAATAACCCAAATAGCGAGTAAAGCTACTGAACTACAATCTATTCAACAAAAGATAGCAGAAAGTGATTCAACGCAATTAGAATTACAAAATTCCTTACGAGATAAACACGAGGGTGTTGTCACAAATGTTGAAAGACAAATAGCATTAGCGTTGGCTCAAAATAAAATAACTCAAGAACAAGCAACTGCATTAACAAGTTTATTAAATTCTCAACAATCAAATTTACAAGTTGCGGAGGAATATGCTACCGTATCATCCGAAACTAAGCAAAGGATAGATGCACAAATTGATGCCTATGATAAAATGAAAAAAACTGTAAGTGGAACTTTGGATACAATTCGAATGACACTTCAAACTCCTCAGGCAATGATTGTAGCTGCTTCAGCTGCAGCTGGTAAATTTGCGGATGCTATGGGAGATGTGAACAAACAAACGGGTATGTTCATTGGTTCTACTGCAGCACTATCTTTTGTATTTGATGATGCGGCCGGAACATTATCACAAATGGCAAAATTGAGTGGTGATGTAAACAAGGCAACATTTATGTCCCAATTAAATACTAATGTTTTAGCGACAAGTATGGGTATTGGAGGAGAAGAGGCCGCTACATTAGTAAATGCTTTTGGTAATTTATCTGGTCAATCAATGGAAACCGGAGAGAATATGGTTTCTGCTATGGGAGCAACTGCGAGAATGAAAGGTGTACTACCTTCTCAAGCTATGAAAGATATGGCAGCCGCAACCGAAGCGATGGCAGTGTACTCAAAAGGAACAGGTGAAAATTTTGCAAATGCTGCGATTCAAGCTGCACAATTAGGTATATCAGTTGCAGATACCGCTAAAATGGCAGATACTCTTTTAGATTTTGAGACATCAATTGAAAAAGAGTTAGAGGCAAGTGCTATGTTAGGCAAAGATATAAATCTTAGTAGAGCAAGAGAATTAGCTTATGCGGGAGATTTAGAAGGAATGACAAAGGAAATTCTTAATCAAGTTGGTGAATTTCCAGATGACCCATATCAACAAAAAGCATTAGCAGATGCATTAGGCATAGGTGTAGCTGAATTAAAACAAATGGTTGCAAATCAGGAAAACCTTAATACAGCATCGGGGAAATTTGAACAAACTGTTGGCAAGGCAAATGACTATTTGAGAGCCATAGGTGAAAAATTCGGTGGGCCTATTGCAAGTGGCGTAACATTCTTTTTAGGAGAATTAATTAGAGCAAAGATGACCGCCGCAGCCATAAATGGAACAAGTATGTTTGGTGGAATGGGGGATAAATTAAAAGGGTTAGGAAGTCGAATATTTGGTGGAGGTGTAGCACCTTCTGTGCCAACTGGGCCAACTACACCATCAACTCCTTCCACTCCAACTGGAGGAGCAGATCAAGCTAATAAATTTGGGAAAATAAAAGCCAACGATTTAATTAAAGGAGCAGCGGCATTATTAATAATAGCCGCAGCACTTTATGTATCAGCTAAAGCATTTCAAGAATTTGCAAGTGTTGCATGGGGAGATGTTGGAAAGGGATTAGTTGGTATAGCTGGATTAGCAGGTATTGCGTATGTTTTAGGAAAAGCGGAAAAGGAAATGATTAAAGGTGCTTTTGCAATTGCAGTATTAGGAATAGCATTAATACCATTTGCATTTGCTATGAGTTTAATCGCAGGATTAGATATAGATTCAGTTATAGCGGCAGCAGCAGGATTGATAATATTCGGAGCAGCTGTATTTGGATTGGGTGCATTAATAACAGGGCCAGGTGCTATTATATTTGGAGCAGGTATTGTTGGATTTTTAGCATTAGGAGCAGCTTTAATTGTATTGGGTGCAGGTTTACAAATGGTAGGTAATGGATTTTCAGCTATAGCATCCGGATTACCTTTGTTAGTAGAACAAATTAGTACAATGGCCCAAATTGATTTCTTACCTATATTTGGTTTAGCAGGAGCATTAACTGCATTAGCTTTTGCATTAGGCTTAGTTTCAACTATGGGATTGCTAGCTCTACCTGTATTAGCTGCAATAGGTTTAGTTGCAGGTGGTGCAGCAGCTCTTATGGGTGGCGGAGGAGGAGAAGAAAAAGGTGGAATGTTAGAAGAAATAAAAGGACTAAGAAATGATTTAGCTAGTGGTAAAATAGCAGTTTATATGGATGGTCAATTAGTTACATCAAAGGTGGCGAATGTTGCATCTAAAAACCCAGTAACATAATAGAAAATGCCTACATTATTAGAATTATTCAATTCTTCAAAAGAGAGAAAACAAATACCACAAAATAAGCCAACAACTTATATTGCTGATACTGGGCAATTTCTTATTGATAGACAAAACAAATTAGGGAATTCATTAGAAAAAAGATTTGACCCTTTAACTGAAACTGCATTAGAACAAGAATTAAGTGGTTTGAGGCCTATGAGATTGGTAAATGCGCCAACATTATATGGAACTGAAATCATTAGAATTACTACACAAAAAACATCGGACGTAGATGCGATGAAACTTTCTAAAAATCCTAATCAACAAATCAGTTTAGGGAAGATAGGAAGATTTATAGAGAGGGGTGTAAACTTTGTAAATAAAACATTGGGCATTCCTCAAAATGTATTTCCAACTTATGTAATCAATACAAAAGAATTTAAAGAAGCTAGAACACCTAATAAGATGATTGTATTGGGTGATATTAGAAAAGATGCTAGAGGAACTGCATTAGGTAGATTTCTTAAAGAAACTGGAGCAGGGACTCCTTCTCAATTAGCAAAACAATCATTTGGAAAAGGTATTAACTTAGCAAAAACATCAATTAGAACCGTTCTTTTAGGAGATAGAATGATACCTGTAACATCTGGTAGTTTAGATAATTTTGTTCAAAAATATTATTATCCAAAAGATGATTTATATACAGGTACATATACCTATTCGATGAAAGACTTAACCATCGGAGATGCAAAACAATCATTCGATATTTCAAAGGTATCACCTGTATTTGGTTTAGATAGAACTGCTAATGGAAATTTATTTGGTACACCTAGAAGGTTTGCAAATAGAGAGGTAAATTATGGATTTCAATTATCAGACGGAACTCGTCATCAGAAAAAAGGTGAACCAACCGTTGATAAACTTATACAATTTAATTCATTTAATGCCACATACTCACAGGAAAATCCGGAAACTGCGGTAAGTGGTAGTTTGAAAACCAATCCTATTTTAGAATTCATCAAACCAAAATCATTGCAAAGAGCAAATTGGAAAAAAGATAGATATTCAACTGATAATACAACAAAAACTTATCATAATAATACTGAAACTGTTTATGATAATAAATTAGAAAATCGTAGAGGCTTATTTTCAGATAGGGATGTAATAAATCAAACTGGTAGAATGGCCGCTGGAGAAGTTGCTAATCTAAAATATAATGGGAAAACATTAGATGAAGTAGATTTAATACCATTGAAGTTTCAAAGAGTGAATGATAACGCTGTCGTATTTTTTCGTTCAATTATAAGTGGATTTAGTGAGCAGTTTTCTCCTTCTTGGGAAAGTAGTAGAATGTTAGGTTCTCCATTTAACTTTTATAACTACACTTCAGTTGAGAGAAAATTAACATTCAGTATGAAATTATACGCAATGTCTCAAGCCGAATTGGTTATGATGTGGAGAAGAATAGAATTTTTAGCACATTGTGCTTATCCATATCAATATAATCAAGGAATTGTTGAACCTACACTTTTATATTTTACATTAGGTAGTGTATATAATAAAAAGGCATGTTTCTTAGATAGTTTAACATATTCAATTGAGGATGCTGAGAACCTTTGGGAAATTGGAGGAGGTTTACTGAAAACAAAAGAGGGAACTTTTGAAAATACATTTAATAATGTATTTTATGCTTCACAACAAAATGGACAAGAAAATTCAAGAGAAAACGGAGTAGGTGCAACAGTATCTGAAGGCAAATTAAGTGTCGCTCAATCATCAACTGGTGTGTTTAATACAAAGGCAAATAGAATTAAAGAAGGTGAGAACACTATTTACAATAAAAATTTAAAGGTTACTAATTTAGAAGAATATAATAGGGAAACGAAAGTAAGTCAGGGTAACTATAATATGGATCAATACAAACTTCCTAAATTTATAAACGCTTCAGTAGGATTGACATTTATAGAGACAAAGAATACTACTGATTATAATCTTTATGGATACGGTAAAAAAATTGAATAATGAGATATAATACTAAAAATACTAAAAGATTGGCGGATGGTAAGAAAGTATTAAAAATGTCAATACTTAAACATATACCAAAAAAAGATGATGATATATATATTATCACACAAGAAAGTGATAGATTGGATTTATTAGCGCATGAGTTTTATAGTGATAGCACTCTTTGGTGGATTATCGCAAACGCAAATAATATAAATGGTGTAAATATAGGATTGGAACCAGGTATCCAATTAAGAATTCCTAAAAATAAATTTGATATATTAAATAATTTATACTAATGGGGGCATTTCCTTTTTATAAATCAATAGATTCTTATATTACAACCGAATTAAGAGCTAGAACTTCTAATAATAATGTTGAGTTATCAAAATTAGTTCCGTGGATTAAGGCGGTATCTAATTTAGGTGAAAAATATTCATTAGAGAGTGGAACATATTCATCTTTATTTAATGGAGGTGGTAATGATGCATACGCTAATATGGCGGGGTCTCAATGGAAATACCGACCTAATCCTATTATAACTGATTTTTCAATAGATTTTGCTAGTAGAGGAACTCTTAGAAGAGCTACTCTTAAAATAAAATGTTTTTCACCTGATCAATTAACTAAAGTTCAAACATACTTTTTAGAACCTGGAATATCTTGTTACATCCAATGGGGTTGGAATTATTCAGTAAGTGGAAAAAAAGCAATTGGCCCAAATAATGAATCGGGTATAGAATATTATAGACAACCAGCTAATTTAAATGCTATTAGAGAAGCAAACAATGGTTGTTATGATAATTTTTTTGGAATTATAAGTGGTGGTGATTCTACGATAAGTGGAAATGAATTTGATATTAGTATAAAAATGGTTTCATTGGGAGAAGTTTTGATGGGTTTACCGCGAGATGCTGCACAAGATGATGAAACTAAAATAGAACCAACTAACTATCCGGTTAATTTAATAAATCTATATTTGGCAGGCAAAAGTCCGGCAGTTAATTTCGCATATTTTTTCGATCAGTTACCTGATTCATTGAGAACTCCTGAATTGTTAGCAATGGAAAAGGAATTTAAATTTGATAGTGATTTTATAAATTACAATGAATCATTAATTGAAGAAGCTAAATCTGAGACAACAAGTGGATGGTTTAGCGGAGATTTAACAATCCAATCAAATCCTGCTTTAACGATAGAAGCGATAGATGCGGAAAGCCCAATTACATCTTGTAAATATGTAAGTTTTGAAGCCTTTTGTAAGCTTTTAAATATGACTAGAATAAAGTTTGTAAATAAGGGAATCAATCCAAATATAGATATAAGTAACTCTTATTGTGGAGCGTTTAAAGGTATGTTTTCCACCGATGAATCAGTTTTTATTCCAAATAAAGAATGTAGAGGATTTTTAGGTGATATAGGATTATTAGCTACTGCGGTTGGTAGTTCAATAAATAAAACTCTTGATAACTCTGTGAATGGTAGAAGTTTTGTAAGAACAAGCTCAACAACGGTAACTGCAGATCAAGAAACATTTACACTTCCCGCATATACACATGGTTGGATAGGGGATTTATATATTGAAAATAGTATTGCAATGGATGCATTAGAAAATCAAACGGCATCTATAAAAGAGGTATTGGATAGTGTTTTGCAAAGAATTGAAGCGGCTGTTGAAGGATTATGGTCATTTCAAATTGTTGAAAATGGAACTGGGGATTCTTTAAAATTAAGAATAACAGATAGTAATTTAAGAAATCAAAGAAGTGGAACTACTATCGAAACTTTTAATATGTTCGGATCAGATAGTTTCTTTTTAGATGCAAATTTTGGATTAGATATTCCAAAACAAATGATGAGTATGATTGTTATGGAAAAAACAAATCCAAATCTTAAATCAACCGATACTCTTACTAGAGGGTTATTTTCTAATAAAGTTGATAATGTTTTACTTCCAGAATTACAGGCAGAAAAAGGAAGAGCACAACCCGCACCCACTCAAACCGAATGGGAAGAAAGATTATGGATAGAATTTAGAAGAAATATAAGAATTGCAATAAACCCAAAATATGTTTCAAAATCAGATATTGGTGATGGTAATATGGCAGAGTGGTGTATTTATTCTCATTTTTTAAACAAAAGAGTTTTCAATGACCAGCGTAAAGGAGATTTGTATGATGGAGGAGGCGAAGTGTATAATGGAAGGCCTGCACCAGTAGAGTTTAGTTTTACAGTCTTAGGTATGAGTGGATTTCAGGTAGGTCATTTATTTAATGTAGCTGGTTTACCACCTCAATATGTGAGTGGAAAGGGAGCATTTCAAATTGAAGAAGTAACCCATAAGATTGATTCTAAACAATGGACTACCGAAGTTAAGGCTAAGTTTAGACCATTTTATAAAGATTAAAAAAATGATAGAAAATTATAAAAATCTAAAATCAGTAAATATTAAGAATATACCTCCTAAAACATTTTTTCCAAAACCTAATCAAACCGATTATGATAGGGGGTACATAACAAGATATTTTACTCAAATGAGAGGAACATCAGGTGCACCAATTTTTGAAGTAAACAGTGAAGTATTTAGAGATTATTCTAATACTGATTATTATTTAGGTGTTCAATTAAATTGGAAAATTAAAGGAGATTTAGAGGATAAATATACTGAAAAAGGTGAGTTCATACCATCGGTTCACACAGTAAATTCATTAGAAATTAGAGAAGCAGAAAAAGTATTACCAGAGATAAATTTATATTTGGTAAATACAAAACAATTTCATAGATTAGTATAGTTATAAACAAACACAAAGTTATATGGCAAATTTTAAACACTTATCGGATTTAGAAATCCAACAAATGACCTTCGATTGGAGGTATAGAGGTTTTACAACTTTAGATTTACTCACAGAGGAAGAATGTGATGAAGTAAATGATGAATTAGAAAGATTAAGACAGGAAAGAAAAGGAACTCTTACTCCAGATGGTAAAGATTGGGGAGAATGGGATCCATTTGCTTACCCTCATAAAATTTCTGAGAAGTTAGAAAAATTATTTGTTCACCCGAAAATTATTGAAGCGTGTGAATTCCTTATGGAAGGTGAAATTGTAGGTATGCAGACTTGGGCATACTTCAAACCACCTGGACAATTAGGAAGAGATATGCACCAAAACGCATTCTACACAGGTTGTGGTCATAATGAGATTATTAATACTGCATTAGCGTTAGATAACCACGATGCGGGTAACGGAGCGGTATGGAACTATGAAGGTTCGCATCGTTTACCAACTTTACCGATTGAAGTTGATGAGGAAAGAACTAAAACTAACCCATCATTTTGGAGAAATGAAAGAGGTAAACCTTGTGTAATGCCAGAGGGACATGATTTTCGTAAAGTAGAAGGAGTTCTTAAAAAGGGACAGGTTGTACTTTTACATTCACATTGTGTGCATGGTTCAGAGCCAAATAACTCTCAAAGATTTCGTAGAAACTTTTTAGGAGGATACCTTAAAAAAGGAGCATTCTTTAATCAAGGTTCTCACATGAAAAGAGAACCAATTGATTTAAAACCATTGGTAGAAAAGTATTGGAATTCTTAAAAATATTTCGTATATTTGTTTCCTATGGTAAAATTCGTAGAGAACAAAGATAGCGGAAAAGAATTCTTAGGAAAATACACTACTGAAAAAAGTGTAATATTTCCACTATTCCAAAATAGAAAAGAGCACCCCATAGTAAATAAACTATTGGGTGCTTTTGTTTTTATTGGAGAGGATTGTTATGTTCTTATGAATGGACATAATGATTGCTTAGATGTTCCTCTAGAAGTTTTACAAAAAGGAGATTCCCCTAAATTTATTTTTGATAGCAAATGGTTTCCACATCAGATTGAATTACCTAACACCCATAGTGTTGATGTTTTATATCATCTCAGTCAGTTTAAACCTTACGAATACGATATGATATATAACTCTTTTACAAGGGGGTATAGGGGTAAGGATGATTTAAGATGGATTCCAATAACGACCATAACTAAGATTGTAGTAGATTTTGTAAATGAAAACCTAAAGTATGCGAATACTGAGGGGGTTGGGGGTTACGATTTCTACAATTCCTTAGTCCTTCCGGAGTTCAAAAAAATTGAGAGTAATGGGATACCTACAACCTATGGAAATGAATACTCCCTCTACAACAACTTTACAACCACAGGGCGACCTTCAAATACTTTTGGAGGGGTAAACTATTCGGCACTAAATAAATCCGATGGCAGTAGGGATTATATCGTTTCTAAGGGTGGTGATTTGGTTCAGTTCGACTTTGATGGATACCACGTCCGTCTGATAGCTAAATTAGTAGGAGAATCCATACCCGAAGATTCTGCACATGAATGGTTGGGTAAACAATACTTTGGGAAGACCGTATTAAGTGATGAGGATTACCTTAATAGTAAGAAGCTAACATTCCAACAATTATATGGTGGGGTAGATGTAGAAAATTTAGAAATTTCATTCTTCAAAAAGACTGATGAATTTATTAGAGAGATGTATAAAAGATTTCTAATCAATGGATACTTAGAAACTAAGGTTGGAAAACGAATTCCATTTCAAAAAATAGATAACCACAATCCCCAAAAGGTATTCAACTATTATTTACAGGCATTAGAAACTGAAACGAATGTGATGGTGATTAAAAAAATAAACCAATTGTTGGAAGGAAGTAAAACAAAATTAGTTTTATACACATACGATTCATTTTTATTTGATTTAGATACCGAAGAAGAATCGGTTTTAGATGAAATTAAAACCATTTTAGATGGAATTGCACCGACAGAGATGAGCAGGAATAAGACTTATGGAAATATTTAATACTTATATAGGAGAAAAAAGTATTAAAATATTTTAAATGAAGACACAGTTACTATGTACCTTTGCGGAGACAGATAATTTGCAGGATATTCTTCAAAAAGTAAGAGAGAATTATAAAATTGTATATAACTACATTTACGTCTTACAAAATAAAACGAATATAGAAGAATTATATATTACTTATAATATTGATGTGGAATTTAGACCCCCGATTCAATTAGAAAATACGATATTAGTACATCGTAAAAAACAATCAAACACTCTTTATACAATTAACGCATTGAACCAATTAATAAAAGAAGAAAATGGTGGAGTATTGGATACAAATTTTCCTTTGGATTGGGAGAAATATAAAAATTGTATAATCCTAACAGGAGCGACGGGGATAAGAAAAATTCCAACAAGAATATTCCAAAAGATTGAATTCAATTAATAGAAAAAATGATTGATATTAATAAAATAATAGATGAAATTTTATTAGAACACTCTCAAAAATACCCAATCCCTTCATTAGAAGAAAGAGAGCAGGTAGAGAATATGATAGAGTGTTGTTATAAGTTAGGATATGGTGAATATGCGAGTATCATATCTGAGTATTTTTTAATAGAAGCGGAACCTGTAAAAAAAGCTGAAACCGGTAAAGAGGGAGAATCCAAAGACTTTCCTGGAAAATATCATTTGGGTGGGGGATACTATTCATCTAAAGATGGAGGAGAAGCGGAATTTAAAAATGATAAGGGTAATTTAAGACCCGTAACTCCAGAAGAGAAAGCCAAATTCGATTCTAAGGGTGCACCTGATAAAAAGGAAACCCCAAAAACACAAGAACCTAAATCTGCGGAAGTTGAACCAAAACAACAACCATCTGCAGAACCATCTGCGCAAACTCCCATTCAACCAAAAGTTGAACTCCCAATTTCTAAGGATAAGATAAAACAAAAAATAGAAAAATGGAGTGAAAAAGAAAAAGAATTTTTTAATAAGGGACAGGATAAACCTGGATCTGAAACAAGAAGAACCTTTGCTCAGGCCCTAAAAGATAAAGTAAAGGGAGCGGCTCAGGCAATAAAGCATGGATTTCAACATGAAGTTCATACTTTCAAAACTGCTGCGAAGGCTGTTGGAAAAGTATTTAGTGAACCAGGAGGATTTAGAAGTTTAGAGAAAGAAGAAAAGAAAGCATTAATATCCGTTGGTATTAAGGTAGCAAGTACTGCATTGTTTGCAGCGGCAGGAGGTGGATTGGCACATGGTGTAGCTGCTTTTGCAAAACACGTTGCAGTTGAATTAGTTCCACACGCAGTTGCTGAAACAATTGTATTAGGTGTTGGTAGAGCATCTTTGTTCGCAAGTTCAGATGGTAATGATGAAAGATTGTTAAGTGATTTTATGGATGCGGTTGCTGATAGACTAGAGAATATGGAAATCACACCTGAAATGATGGATAAAATGGTTGATAGTTTTAATGCTAAGAATCCAACTGATACTCAATCAGAAAACATTTCGTTAGATGAGATACTATTATCTTATTTGATTAAAGAAGAAAGTGAAGGAGAATCAACACAATTTCCTGGTAAATTCCATTTAGGCGGAGGATTTTATTCTTCTAAACAAGGAGGTGAAGCTGAATTCAAAAACGATAAAGGAAATCTGAGACCTATCACACCTGAGGAAAAAGAAGAATTTGAAGGAGGAAATGCAGGTGATACAGATCAGGATGCCCTTATGAAAACTGCTGAAGATGAATTGGCAAAAAAGGAGAAGGAATATGAAGAAGAGAATAAACCAGATCCTAAAACTGATTATGATAAAATATTAAATGACCCATCGGTATCCGCTCAGGATATAGCAAAAGCTAAAGCATTTAAAAGAAAGAACGATATTCTAAAACAAAAACAAAAAGATGATCCTGAGTATCAATCTAATTTGAAAAAAAAAGTATCAGAGAAAAATAATGAAATTGCTGAAGATTTAAGAGGTCAGAAAGACAGTGAGGGGAATCAATTAGATGCCGAAACAACTGAAAATGGTTCTTTACTTATTGAGTTGAACATGG
>Ga0222712_10000814_pt1 | contig 39856 bp, 31 predicted proteins | sample C33_657DmetaG_FD_165043 | JGI IMG/M metagenome (GOLD analysis project Ga0222712, IMG submission 165043) | Estuarine water microbial communities from San Francisco Bay, California, United States - C33_657D | ecosystem: Environmental > Aquatic > Marine > Unclassified | place: USA: California... | reverse complement strand
CCATCCTTCAACCTCACTCGACGACGAGCATTCGCCCGTCGCTTCATTCCTCCTCGTCGCTCGCGTTCGTCGCGGCCGGCGTCACATGATGAGCTCGCTCGCTCGCGCGCGCGCGCGCCTCGCCCCCCCCCCCCCCCCCCCCCCCCCCCCCCCCCCCCCACCCCCCCCCCCCCCCCCCCCCCAACCTCCCCCTTCCACAGTTAACGTCGTTCCCAATCGACGCTCTCATCGCATTGATCTTGCGTCTCAATCGCACCGCCGTCGACCGCGCGCGCATACGAGGTGCGCTCGATCGATTAACCGAAGAAGCATCCATCGACGCGCGCGACGCGGCGTCGCGCGACGCCTTATGGGCCGTCCTCCGCGCCCGCGCGTCGTGCGCTCGAGACGACCGCGAACTCGCGCGATCGCTCGACATCGTCTTCGCCGACGTCCTCGCTCGCGTGCGCGATGTGGACATCACGTACGGCGCGGAGGATGAGTACGCGACCGCGCTCATGGCGGCGTCGACGGTGGACGACGACGACGGCGCGACAGTGCGCGCGATTGTTTCCCGAGCTCGCGCGAACGTCGACGTCGTCGACGGGCGCGGGAGGAATGCGTTGCATCATGCGTGCGACGCGAGCGCGTTAGGGGCGGTGGAGGCGTTGGTCGAGCTCGGGCGCGACGCCCTCCGGCGGCGGCGGGACGCGGGAGGGGCGACGCCGGCGATGCGGGCGAGGAATGAAACGAAAGCGAAGGCGTGCGCGCGTGCGATATGGTCGTCAGTTGAGGAATATGGGAGCGACGGCGAGAAAGCGAGCGCGAATGAGGATAGGGCGTTAGTGCGTTGGATCGAGCGCGAGGCGAGGGTGACGCGGGAGGTCGCCGCGGCGGTCGGCGCGGACGTAGCTCCGGTAGCTTCGGGACGAGTGATGATGTTTCCAAACGATGCCAAGTTGAGCGCGGAGAGGAGTGATTTGGTGACGGCGATTTATTTCGCCGAGTGCGGGTTCGAGGACGAGGGCGTTGGCGTGGGCGTGGCCACTCGGTTGTATAAAAAGTACGGCGACGTGCTGCGCGCGTTCTCGGATTTTCATCGAAACGCGTTTCCAGCGTCACTGAGAAAATCTTACGAGAATGAGCGCGACGTGGACGAAGCACCGCTTGATGATATCGCTCGGGCGGTGTATGCGATGGACGCGGTGGAGGGAGAGACGCAAATTGCCTCGACGTTGACGCCGTCGCCCCTCTTCGTGACGTTTGAGAGGACGATGAGGCAAACCGTCGATCGCTCGTTCTTCCACGCCCCGCTGATTCCCGAAAAGGCGCGCTCCTGGCTACAGAGTTGCGAATCCTTCGTCGCCGTCGCCGTCGCCGGGGCATACGTCGCGGCGCGGTTACGAGACGAATTGTCTCGCGACGTTCGCGTCATTTTGATCCATGACTTCGATCCGCCGTGCTTTGTTGACGACGCCACCGTCATCAAAGAGAACGCATTTTCATCGAAAACGCTCGAGGCGCATTCGCAGAGGACGCTGGTCGTCTCGTGCGAGCCCGGGGAGGCGGGGATTGCGTTGCTCAGACGCGCAGTTGACGCGTTTGCGTCCGCGGGCGGCGCCGACGTCGTCGCCATTTTCGCGCACCAGGACGAAGCTCAAAGTGAGTCGGCGCTCAAGTCCAGGTCGTTTGTCGAAGACAAAGCGAGACGCGCGATGTCGTTCACCGCTTCGGAGCGCCCGTACGTCTTTAGTTCATGGTCGCGCTCGCCCGCGACGTCGACGCTTAGCTCGGTTGAAACTTAGGCTCTTCGCACACCACCATGACTACCTGATCGGAGACGATGTCCCCCATCGCCGCCGGCACCGTTTTTCTCACCAGCGCCTTCGCCCGTCCCCGTTCGCCCGCGGCGTCCAGCGCTTCGTAGGCATAAATCGCCCCTTGCCCGTACGCTCGAGCGATTCGAAGCACGTCGACCAACCCGCGCTCGGCATCCGCGAACGCGCACACGAACCCATCCTCGCGCCAACCATCGCTGAACCCATACGCCTCCCACATCGCTAGTGGATTCAACGCCCGTAAATCTCTCCCCAATCGCTCGTTCGCCGCGTCGTTCGTCGCCTTATCGACGATCTTCCCCATTGGATTATGCCCCGTCACCGCGAACGCTCCCATCGTTCGCGCGATCTTTGGGCAATCTCTTCCATTCCCCTCATCCTCCTCGTGCGCTCGCGGGCGCATGTACACCACCGCATTCGTCTCGTTCGGGACATTCATCCAGCAATCGTACGAGGACGCCCAGAGGTTGCGCAACTCGAGCTCGCGCGACTCGCGCTCGCTCGCTCGCGCCCGCGTCCTCGATCGCGTGTTTCCACTCCACTCGCCTCCGCCTCTCGCGCGCGCGTTCGACATCGCGCGCGTCAACGCTCGCGCACTCGATCGTGCGAGCATTTCTGACGCTCATTCGCTCGTCATCCGTCACCCATCATCACTCAACATTCCTCCTAGACGTCGTCATCATCCAGCGTTCGCGCGCTCGAGGCGTCATAATCAAACACTCCGCGGTCAAGGAAAGCATGGCGGCGCCGAAAAAAAAACCGAGCGAGGAGGACGAAGATGAATTACTCGATTACGAAGACGAACACGTGGCGTTGGACGTGATAAACGACAACAAATCGAGCGAGATCGCGAAGAAAGGCTACGTTGGGATCCACAGCACGGGATTTAGAGATTTCTTGTTGAAGCCCGAGCTTTTGAGAGCGATCGTGGACTGCGGGTTCGAACACCCGAGCGAAGGTGCGAGGACATGAGAGCGAATGCGTGACGGCGATGAGAGACGAGGGATGGGGGAGTGATGAGAGCTCGGGTCGACGCGCGCGAGAGAGCGAGCGAGACGGAGCGTTTGAACGCGCGCGATCGCTCGAGCGAGCGCTGGGAGGAGAAGAAAGTGCTCAGTGGTTCGTTTGGGAATGATAAAGTGTGTGGTGATAGTGAGTGATCGGGGACTGACGAGAACGTGGGATGTGATGGATTCGCGCTCGCAGTGCAACACGAATGCATTCCGCAGGCGATTCTCGGTATGGATGTGTTGTGCCAAGCGAAATCGGGTATGGGTAAGACGGCGGTGTTCGTGATTACGGTGCTTCAGCAGCTCGATCCGGTGCCTGGTGAAATTGGGGCGGTTATTTTGTGTCACACGCGGGAGTTGGCGTACCAGATTTCGCACGAGTTTGAGCGATTTTCGACGTACTTGTCCGACGTGACGACGGCGGTGGTTTTCGGCGGGGTGAACATCAAGACGCAAAAGGAACAGCTCCAGCTGAATCCGCCGAATATTGTGGTGGCAACGCCTGGGAGATTAAAGGCTCTCGCCCTGGATGGGACGCTGAACCTTAAAAAGTGTGCGCACTTTGTGTTGGATGAGTGCGATAAGATGTTGGAGGCTTTGGACATGCGCGCCGACGTGCAAGAAATTTTCAAAATGACCAAGCACGACAAGCAAGTGATGATGTTCACCGCGACGCTCTCTAAAGAACTCCGCGCGCTGTGCAAGAAATTCATGAATGACCCGATGGAGATCTTTGTGGACGACGAGACCAAGCTCACGCTTCACGGTTTGGTGCAACATTACATCAAACTCGAAGAATCGGAAAAGAACCGCAAGTTGAATGATTTGTTGGACTCCTTAATGTTCAACCAAGTCGTCATCTTCGTTTCGTCCGTCCAGCGTTGTGCGGCGCTCGACAAGCTGTTGCGAGAATGCAACTTTCCAACAATTGCGATTCACGGTTCGATGAGCCAAGAAGAACGTTTGGGGCGTTACAAGTCTTTCAAGGCTGGCGAGAAGCGCATTTTAGTCGCCACCGATCTCGTCGCTCGTGGTATTGACATCGAGCGCGTGAACATCGTGGTCAACTATGACATGCCCGGTGACGCCGACACGTACTTGCACCGCGTCGGTCGCGCCGGCCGTTTCGGCACGAAAGGTCTCGCCATCACCTTCGTGTCCTCTTCCGAAGACACCGAAGTGCTGAGCTCCGTGCACGAACGCTTCGAAGTCGAGATTAAGGAATTACCCGATGAAATCGACCAGTCCACGTACATGCCGAGCTAACCAAAGTCGCATCGATCGACGATTCGTTGGACGATCGTCGCCGGATTCTCTGGGTGGCGCCAGCCGCCGCGCTTCGATGTCGCGTTCGCGCTCCTTCTCCGTCTCCGTATCTCGCGCTCAGCTACCTATAATCGCACTTAAATGATATTGTTTCCATCTCATTCTCGTACTCACCCTCCGTCGTCGCGCGTGCGCTTCTAAATACATATCCATAGACCCCCCCCCCCCCCCCCCCCCCCCATCGGCGCCTCTCGCTCGCGAGCGTCTCATCCGCGGCCAACACCAAACGCCGCGCGCGCCGCGCGCCTCCGTCGTCACTCGTCGCCCCTTGACTTCGCCCTCGCGATGTCTCGCGAGCGCACGAGGGAGCATTCATCCCTTCTCTTTCACGACCGCGACGTCGCGGAGGACGTCGCGCCGGCGTCGACGAACGCGAGCGTCGCGTACGGCGCCGGCGTCGCCCGAACGCGTCTAAGCGGATTTCCTCCTTGGAGTTCCGCGGATGATCTCGGGACATCATCCGATGTCCACGACGACGCGCGATCGTCGCGAGCGATGTCGATCGAGGACGAACGCGATGATTCGTCGTTGGACGCGCGAGAAACGCGCGGACGAGGGACGTGGGCGAGCGCCCCCGGGGCGCGCCTCCGAGCGGCGGCGCTGGCGAGCGTGCTCGCCGGGGCGTGCGCGTTCGGGTCGCTCGCGTTCGTGGGGAAGGCGCGCGCGAGCGATGATCAAGCGCTCGGTCGACGATGGGCGCAACGAGGGGACTGGGTGAGAGATGATGGGTCGATAGCGCGCGCGGAGGCGCGACCGGGGGGGTTCAAACGGGGCGCGGATTACGTGCGAGGTCGCGAGTGGGCGAAGAGCGAGTACGCGACGGCGCGACCGCAAGCGACGGTGGCCCTGGCGTGGTTAGGAGGGCTTTTGGGATTCTCGCGCTCGATATCGGGCGACGGCGCGAAGTGGGATCCGACGTCGGTGACGACGAAGGAAGGGCTGAGGTTGCCGGCGTCGTTTGACGCGCGGGATAAGTGGCCGCATTGCGCGGCGTTGATCAACGAAGTGGTCGATCAAGGGAATTGCGGGAGTTGCTGGGCCGTGGCGCCGGCGAAAGTGATGAGCGAGAGATTGTGCATCGCATCGCATGGTATCGAGCGCACGCATTTATCTGGGCAGCAATTGTTGAGCTGCGGCGCCCTCGAGACGCCCGACCGCAAAGCGTTTCGCACGGAATCTTTCGGCGGAACGTGCGACGGTGGCTTTCCCACGGATGCGTACTTGAGCGCGTACGAAACCGGTCTAGTCACCGGCGGTCTTTACGGCGATAAGAAGTCGTGCATGCCGTACATGTTCGCGCCGTGTGAGCATCCGTGTGAGGTGGGTATGAAAGCCACCTGTCCGACGACCTGCCTCGGCTCGAAACCCGTGGAGCAGGTTTACAAAATAAAGACGCTCGTGCATTGCGAAGATAACGACTTCGACTGCATGGCGCTTGAGATTTATAACAATGGACCGGTTTCATCCTACGCGGGGACGATATTCGACGAGTTTTATGATTATAAATCTGGCGTCTACGCGCTGTCAGACGATGTCGGCGGCCGTGGCGCGTCGCATGGCGGCCACGTCGTCGAAGTTATCGGCTGGGGGACAAAACCAAATGGTGTGGTCTATTGGAAAGTATTCAACTCTTGGTTGAATTGGGGACACAAAGGCTACGGCGAGATCGCGGTGGGCGAAATACGCATCGGCGAATCTGTCGAAGCGGCGATCATGCTGCCTCACTCGCAGTCGACGACGTGATCGCCAACGTCAAATTAGCTCGCGTCACTTCACTAGCACCGACGCAGTCAGGTTAACGACTGCTGTCGTCAGAAGTCAAGAAACCTTAGAAACTTGGCGAATCAAGACACCTTACATTGAGAAAACTTAGATTCTGTAAAAAATGCGCAGCTAAAGTACAAGTACAAACACTCCTTCACCGAAAGCATGCAAGCGTCCGTTGTTTTCGTCGTCGCGTCTATACGCGAAGCACCGTCTTTTTTAATTCGTCGACTGTGATTGAAAAATTTTCTGTTTTGTTCAAGCGTTCGATCAAAACGTCTCCCATGGCGTGCGATGGGGTGAAGCAGCCCCCGCCGTTCGCTTTACCCACCCACGGCAAACGAGCGCGTTCTGATGGAATCGCCAAGCACAGCGCGACTTCGACGGCGAGCGCGGCGGTGCCCTTGTAACCGGGGTCGGCGTTCTTAAACTCAAAGTGCGCGCATACTGGCTCGACGTCGGTGCCTGTCTTAGAGTCCACGCCCTTGCCAACCACGTAAACGTTGGAAAATCCCGTCTCGCGAACGTCTTCCGATGGACCTTGCCCAGGCGCGGGCAAGACCGTCTTTCTCAACAACCAACGCACCGGCGGGGTGATGAAGGCGGCTCCGATGACGCCCAACGCCGCCGTTCCGAGTAAAGCCGATTTCTTCGACGTGCACAAGTCGCTCTCGTCGTACGTAAACGTCGGCGAATATCGCTTCGGATCGAGCGCGAACGATCGCGCGACGACCTTTGCATTTATACCCGCCATGATGCTCGGCATCGTCCAGTACCCCGTATCGTCATCGAATTTCGCGCGCGACTGCGGCGACGCCCACCGCATTTTTTCATCCATCCCGTTCGCTTTCAGCGCGTCTCGCGCGAAGAACAAAGGATCGCCCATGCCTTTGAATTTCTTTGTCGTTTCGCTCGTCAGCGCGTTCGCCGCGCTCGCGATCGTCCCCCCGCTCACTCCGCCCTTGCTCTTTCCGGCGTGCCCCGTCGCTTTCACGAGCGACGCCCCTCGCGCCTCCATCGCCTTCGCGCACGCGTACGTCCCGAGATCCCAAGGCACGCTGTCGTACCCAGCGCACTGTACGATCGCTATGTTCGCCTTTTTCGCGTCGTCGTGTAACTCATCCACGCACTCGCGCACGAATTGCGGCTCGCCGGTGATATCCACGTAATCCGTCTTCGCCGACGCGCACGCCTTCACTAACGCCTTGCCGTACGCGCTGTCGTACGGCCCAGCGAACGTCAACACGCACGACGTGCGCTTCACCACGTCTTCCATCGCCTTCGCGCTCGATCGTTCGCAATCGCACACGATCATTGCGAATTCCTTCGCCTTCGCCGCTCGCGTCGCGCACGCCGCTCGCGCGTTTTCCAGCTTTTCCTTATTCCTTCCCGCGATCGCCACTTTCAATTTGAAATTCGTCGCCACGGCGCGCGCGATGTACTCGCACGCCAGCGCGCCCGTGAATCCGGTGGCGCCGAACACGATCAAGTCGAACTCGCGCGATTCCATCGTCACACACTGACGACCGATTCGATTCGATTCGATCGATCGATCGATCGATCGATCGATGACCGACGGCGGGTTCGTCAAGCGAGGACGTCGACACGCGATCGCTTCGCGCGATGGAGAGTTGAAACACGAACGCACGGCCGTCGCTCAACGACGTCGAGGGACGACGCTCGGCCCGCGCGGTGTCGTGATGACGACCGCGGGCGTCGCCGACGTCGACAGCGTCCTCGGCGGCGGCTACGAGCTCGGGACGTGCGCATTGATTACGACGACGTGCGAACGGCTCGGCGAACGAATGTTTGGGATGTACTTTATCGCGGAAGGGTGCGCGAGCGCGCACGCGGTGGCGATAGTGCGCGAAGGGGGGGAGAGTAAGGAGGAGGCGTTCGCGCTCGCGCCGCGACGGGTGCGCGAACGCGCGCCGAGCGAGGACGGAGGCGACAGAGGGAAAAAGGATGATGACGATGGGTTACGCATAGCGTGGCAGTATAGGCGGTATTTGAAAGATGGTAAGACGTTGGATGACGCCAAAGTCGGCGCGAGCGCTCGAGGTGGGGGGAAGAAGTCGCGAGCGCCGGAGCTGTGTCATCGCTACGACGCTTCGAAAAGCGAGGATGTTTCTACGTTGATCGAGGCAGGGGTAAAGTTTCACGCGTTTGGCGACAGACAAGGGGAGAGTGATGAGCGATGGTCTGCGTGTTTGCGATTCGTCGAGGATTTCGTGCGCGAGACGAACGCGAAAGGGGATGAGACCGTCGGACGCGTCGTGGTGCAACCGGAGACGCCGAGCGACGACGACGGTTGGACGAGGTGCGCGCGGCTCGTGCGCGCGTTGAAAGGGCTGACGTACGGCACGAATTGCGTGACGGTGATCATATTATCCCTCGAAGCCGCGCCGGCGCGCATCGCGGCGTTGATTCGGCACATCGTTGATTGCGCCATCGACGTGCTCCCTTTGGATGGGCCGACGAGCGAGTTGGAGAGTTTATTACCCGACCCGCACCTGTGCGTCGGTTTGGTCGCCGTGCGTAAGCTTCAGTTTCAAGGCTCGATTGTTTCACCGCTCGTGCGCATGGACCGGATTTACGCGCTGCAAATGCATCGCAAACGCATGGCGATCAAACCACTACAGTTACATCCCGAGGAGGAGTCGAAGAAATCGAGCGACGCGGCGGCCAAGTGTGGCGGAGGCAAAGGCGGATTGGATGATTTCTGACAAGTAGCTAATGTACAGTATGTGAGCAGGATAGGGAATACACCATCATCCTAGATTTGAATTGAATTGTACAGTATGTTCACTGTACTGTATATATACAGTACAGTACCGTATCGATTTAGGCACCAAAATTGTCGAGCGTCTCGCGCGGGATCGTCGCCTGAAACCACGCGACGATGCCAAAGTGTACCAAGCACAACGTCGTGATCGTGCAGAGGCACGCGGCGACGGTATCGTACACGCTCACGGGCATGAGCCAGAACTCACTACTCTTTTTGACCGCACGCACGAAACGCACATTGAGCGGCGTGCGCGGCTTCGTGTATGCACCTTTGCGCGCAGACCATTTCGGCTCGAGTTGCTCCTCGATGACCTCTTCTTCCACGACGGGCGTGCCGTAGTCGTCGTCATCGGAATCGCTAGCGTCCGAGTACGGCGTGCTGTTTTCAGGACTGGGCACATATGTGCGCGTTTCGAAACGCCTAGCGGGAGTGAAAACGACGCCTTTCTTTTTCGTCGATGGCGCAGCGATCGGTTTCTTTAAAGCTGACATGGGCACCTTTTTCAACGCCGAATGCAGTGAACTCGCTGGTGCGTTGCGTTGAACCTCAACTGCGCTCGGGGACGCCGACGTCTTCGCGACTACTTTTGAAGAAATACCCATGCATTTTAAGAGGCAAACGCGCGCGTCTTCGTCGACGATGAACAAAACGTCCTCCCGTCCTCCCGCGATCAACATTTGGAGCGTGGCAACTTCCGTCGGTGTGATGACTGCACCATCTTTCACGCTCTCAACTATATCTCTCGCGCACGCTAAATCAATTCGCCCGATGTGCTCCATGGATCTATTGGCGAGCTCACACACCGCGGCATCATACTTGACGCCATCGATGACGCGATACTGCTTCGGACGAGCGTAATCTCGCAACTGCCACAACATTCCCGTTCTCCTTTTCGGCGTCGGTGACAGAACCTCTGGGCCGAGCGACTTCTCATCTTCGACGACCCTTCGCAAATACGCACTCGTTTCCTCGTCGACGTTGATTTTGAAATCTCCCACACCGCCATTCGCGAACATTAACAGCGTGTCCATACTCTTTTGCGACAGCCCGAACCGCGCCGAACGCTCCTGCAAACTCGTCGTCACGCCCTTCGCGCACGTCAAACCAACTTTCCCCAAAACGTTCATGCTGTCCATCACCATCTCGCACGCATCTTTATCGTATGCTTTTCCATATATCATCAGCGTCGCGTTTGCATCGTCCCCGAGGTTAAACACCTTGGACGCGAACCTCAACGTCTTTTCAAACCTCGTCAACTTGCGCCGCTTCGCCGCTCGCTCATCGGACACGACCTCGTCCTCGGTGTCCTCCCCGGGGTCAAATCTTTCCGATAAATTTCGTTTTGTGCTCTTCGTAGGCGATGTTGTTTCTGAATCGTACGCCCCGTCCGTGCCGAATGTGGCATTAATCTTCACCGTCAACCACCGCGCGGCGTCGTCGCCGACGTCGAACGCGTCCTCACCCTTCCCACCACCCGAGGCGATGTGCTTCAGCGTCGCCTTCAGCGTCGATGGGATATCCTTTTTGTGCTTTATTTTATCGAACGCGTGTTCCCAGAGCGTCTCCGCCAACGCGAGCGTCATGGGCGCGCCCGCGGCGAGCGCCTTGGCTTTCTCCAGCGTCGGCGCGTGCAACTTGGGCTTCGCCGGTGCCTTCGACGACGCGCGCGCGGACTTGGCGACGCCTCGCGACGTTGACTTTACGGGCTTCACATCGCGCGATCGCGCGGGCGTGCGCCGGGCGGGCATGATGGCGAAGAGTGAGGCGTCGCCGAGTCCGCGCGCGCGTCGTTTGACGAGTGGAATTTAAACGCGAGGCCACCGAATAGGAATCGCGGAGGGTGATTTCGTGCTCGCGAAAAGGTGAACGGATGGGCAATAATGAACCTATGATTTGTATGTGTACTACATCGCGTCGCGCCGAGCTCGCAGGACCGGGGCGAATCTACAACTTACAATACCTCAACGTGGCTTTCAATGCGTCGGCCGACGAACGGAGGCGTGCGGACTCATCGAGCGCGTCGCCGACCGTTCAGATCGGCGAATGATCGATTTTTTTGCAGAGCTCTTGCCATCTGAGGTCCCGAGCGTTGCGTCGCTCGCCGACGCGTCCGCGCGCTCGTGCGCGTGCACCTCTTCTTCCAAATCTAATTCAGTGAGCTTGGATGATTGCTTCTTTTCGCGACTCTTACACGTCGGATTGCACATCAACTCATCGCACGAATCCATGAGCTTCACGCGCTTGTCTTTGAAAACCCAGTCCGCGAGCGCGATGTGATGTTCGACGCCGTCGATGACGATGTCGTCGAAATCGGTGTGAATGTAGCACGCAGCGGCGAACAACCCAGACGTCGGATGGTCGAGCACTGGTTTCAATACGTTGCGCATGTACCCTCCCCAGTTCTGCGCGAATTCGACTTGTTCTTTGTGCTCGAACGCGCCACCGTCGAAATTGTCGTGTAAATGCATGACGACCGAGTCCGTGAGCGCTTGGGAGAAGAACAACGGCGTGCGCGTGTACGGAAACGACGCGTTGGCGACGACACACTGCCAAGGAGCATCCGCGTGCTGGTCCACGCACGCGCGAGGCAAGCTGCTATCTCCGTGCCAGTATGCAAGATAACGCTTGAACGATTCTTCGTTCCAAGGTACGAAACGCGATTTATCGTCTTCAGCCTCGTACGTTTGCTTGTCGTCGTGAAAATAGTGAAATCCGGCGAACGGCGCTCCGACAATCTTCACCAAACTCTGCTGCGCCGGCGACAGTTTTGAACGTATGAAATCGGCCCACGAGTCGATTTGTGCGATTAAACCTATCCCACCCGCGCTTCGTCCGGCGAGGACGATGATATCCGCGTCCGCTAATCCGTACGCGCGAATCAATTCGCTCAATACCGCTTGCACGATGTACGCGCCGTCGTGCCATAACGCGTTTGCGTCTTTATCCTCCGCCCGTCCCAAATACACGTCCCCCGAGCAATACGCCACGTTCACCATGTTCGCCGCCGCGAACGGCAACCTCGCGCGTTCATCTTCGCTCGTCGGTATTTTTTGTATCCCGCTGTCGAAAACGATTTCATCCGGCTGCAATTCGCTCGACCCGCGCGGCGTTCCCGCCCGCTCCGCGCACTCCGCTGAATTCACGCACTCGCCGCCGCCTTGCAGCATGACCACCCACGTGCGCGACGTCGCGTACCCAACCATCGCGCTCGGCGCGTCCTCATTCGCCCCCGGCGCCGGGGGTTGCGCCAAATTGACGTAATACACCCCAGGAGACCCATCGAGACACCGCGCGTTGGGATACCGCTCCAAATCGAGCTCGGCTTTTTCCCCGGTCGCGCGTCTCCCTTCGCCGACGATCGCGCCTTTCCCGAACTGTCGCAATCGACTCGCGCTCACGCGCGTTGCGACATCGCTCCCGATCGCGCTTCCAATTTTCACGCACGCCAGCGCGGCGAACGCCAGGGCGACAAACCCGAGGGCGACGTCCCGCGACGCGCGCGCGTTCGCGTTCGCGTTCGCGTTCGCGTTCGCCCGCGCGTGGCTTTTACCAGTCGCGAACGCCCTCCGAAATCCTCGCCCTCGGGCGTCCGCGCGAAACGATGAGCGTTCGTCGTCGTACATCTCTCGTCTTCGCGCGCACTCGCGACGCTAACAGTCCTCGATCGAGGAAAGGGCGAATCGCGAATGCGTTCGCGTTCGCCTCGCGTTCGCGATTGGTGTTGCCCCGGCGCGCGAACGCCTTTCGCTCTCCTGCGATGGGAGTCGATGCCGTTCGTTCGGGAACGCGCGCGAGAAAACGCACGAGCGAGACGTTCAAACGCACGGCGTGGACGAAAAAAACGACGACAATCGAGCGCGAGTCAATGACGACTTGAGCTTCGCTCGCGGCGCCGCGACGCCTCTCGAGCGAGCGTCGGCTCGCTCTCGAGCTCGACGAGTTGGACGTCACACGTCGATGCCCACGACCGCGGGTCGGGCGTCGAATGACGATCGCGAACTTCGTAGGAAACCACTCACGGTGGCGTGCGCGTGCGCGAAAACCGCGGCGCTGTCGGCGTGGCTGACGTTCATGTCGTTGAGCGTCGGCGCGTACGGGGCGTTACACGCGCGATGGCCCGAGACGTTTAAATCGCGCGAACTCGAACGGCGACGGAAAGTGAAGTGGGAGTACGAGTGTGGATTACGACGACCGGCGCTGCGAGCGCGCGTGAAGGCGGTGAGAAGCGAGGAAGGACGCGAGGCGAAGACGCACTTGGTGGCGTGCGTGCACGGGTTAGCGGGGACGCCGGATGATTTATGCGCGCTGGAGACGCGTTTGATCACGGACGGCAGGGTGAAAGTGCACCGAGTGATGTGTAATGCGCCGCTGAATTCATTCGATGGCGTCGAGAACGGGGCGAGGAGGATCGTCGCGGAGTTGAAGGCGGTGGTGAAGAAGTATCCGAATCTGAAACGTTTGACTTTGTACGGGAATTCTTTGGGGGGGATATACGCGAGGTACGCCGCGGCGCTGATGTTTGCGGAGGATGGTAATCGTGGGACGATGCTTGGGTTGAAACCGTGCACGTTTTTGACGACGGCAACGCCACATTTGGGCGTGGGGCCGTACGGGTATTTTCGCATCGTGCCGACGCTGGCGCAAGCGACGTGGTCGAAGAATCTCGGCGGGAGCATCATGGAACTCACGCTGAGCGATGGACATCGACGGGAGAGTGGGAGACCGTTGTTAATGGAAATGGCGGATCCAGAGGTGAGGGAGCCGTTAGATTTTATCGGCGCGCTCGGGGCGTTTGAGCGTCGATGCGCGTTTGCGAACGCGACGAATGATTTTTTAGTGTCGTACGAAACCGCTTCGATTAGCCCGGAGTATTTGAATCCAGCGCTTGAGCATAAGTGGCGCACGCTTGAGTCGTCGCGCGTCGTTGAGGATTACGTGCACGATCCGGAGACGGAGCCGCCGCCGCCGGCGAAGCCGGAGCGCGATACTTCCAGAATCGCAAGGCAACGAGTGATGGCACGAGGGCTGAAGACCCTGAAATGGAGGCACGTCAACGTCGCGTTTCCCGGCGCTGGACCGCTCGCGCACAACAAAATATGCGCCCTGCAGCGCACGGAGATGATGGAGAAGCTGTTCAAAGAAGGCGAGTGGTGCGTCGATTTACAAGCAAAATACTTGCTCGAGCCGCTCAACAGCGGCGCGCGGTAGTCTGGTGAAGTTCTTAAGTAGAAGAACATGAGCATTACATTTCGTATTTTACATTCGTATTTTACATTCGTGCGCGCGGGGTCGTAGATTCGGTCATGATCTTCTCCCGCGAATTCTTCGCGACGCGACCTTGATACTTTTTTAGAAACGAGTCGACGGCGTCGATGATGAATTCATCCTCGACAACGTGTAATCCCCGCGCCAAGACGTGCGATTTCACCCCTTGGTGAAGCACAAGATTGTTTTGCGGCGCGCCATTGACGTACGCATACGTTTCCGTCGCCGCACGCGTCAAATCGCGAGTCTCACCCTCGTAAAACACCATGCGGCGACTCAGAATCGTCTTTTCCAAGTAAAATGCGGTCGGCGTAATCAATAGCCTCGACGTCTCTAAAGCCGACGTCGCCCCTGAGTGCAGCATGCTGAACCCCACGAGCCAAAACGGCACACTAAACGTCGCGAACAGCGGGCTCGCGGCGAGCGCGCCCCACGTCCACGTTCCGGTGATGGCCATCCACACGGCGCTGAATCCAAAATTCGCCACGCTCGACCCGAAATCCTTCGTCGTCCCAACGTACACTTCCAGCGCGGGCGCGCCCGCGGGAAACGCATCAACTTCGCGAACTTCGCGAATGCGCACCCTCGATGACCCCGCGGGCGCGCGCTGCGTTCGCACGTTCCCGAATTCCTCGAGAGTCGGCGCTCGAGACGCTCCCGTCCCGCGCCCGCGCTCCGACGCCCCTTTCGCGTGCGACAGCGCCACCGACGCGAGCACGGCGAGCAAGACAACTTTCACCGGTGCGTAGTTTCCAAGCGCTCGCGCGAGCCACGAGCTCGGGCGCGACGCGTTCGTTCGTTGGCCTTCGTCTCGTCGCGGCGGCGGCGTTTCGCGGCTCACCCACCCGCTCGGGACGACCCCTGGGTGGGCGTCCAACCACGCCGCGACCTCGCGCCTCTTGTCCCAGTTCGTATGCACCGCTCGAGATTTCAGAACTTCGTTCGTCAGCGGGTCTCGCGCGCGCGCGCGCGACGAGAGGTCCCAAAACTTGTACAACGCGTCTCGTTCGTACGTGTTCCCGCTCTCGGCGACGAACGCTGGGTCGCGAAACATGGAGCGCGTGATCGGACACAACAACGATTCGGGCTCGTCGACGACATCGTGAGTGTTTACGCGCGCGGCGTCTTCGGACATAGCGCGCGAGGCAACGAGTGAGGTGTTTCGCGGTTCGCGTGGTACTACACGTCGATACACGGGAGAGCGCGGTCGAGCGTCGCGACTAATCGTACCAATCCGTCATGTCCGGCATATCGTCGTCATCATCGTTCACGTCAGGAAACAAATTTTCTTTGTCTTCGTAGTTTCCAATCTTTTCCAAGCTCGAGAGATTGAATTTAAACGCGTTGAGCTGAGCGTCCTCTTCGTCTTCGTCGAGCCAGGTGTCGAAATCCACGCCGACGTGCCTAAACTTTTCTCTCGACAACAACAACCGCGGCCAATGCGCGCCGGAGACAACTTTTTGAATATCAAGCGCTATCCCTCGCGACGTGCGCTTGATCGCCACGCCGTCGCCCCCGCGAATCGCGCCGTACAGCTCCAACGTCGTCGCGTACGCTCTCGCCCGCTCGCCCGCGACGAACGTCACGCGCAACGTCGAATTCCCACTCGCGTTCCCCGCGCGCTCGACGTCAATCGCGATCTCTCGCGCATCTTCCGCGTCAAAACTCACGCGCAGCGTCCCTTTCCTTTGCGACCACATCGCCTTCGGCGTCTCCGCCCTCGGCGCCGTCGCCGCGAGCGGCGCGTCGCGCGGCTCGCGCGCGCGCGCGTCCGACGCCATTCCCATCGCCTCTCGTCCTCGCCTCTGCGCTCGTTCGCGCTCGCTCGCGCGCTTGTTCTGTTCTTGTCTTTCTCCTTCGCCTTTCGCTCGCGCGTTCGCCGACGGCAGACGCGCGCGCGCGTCTGTGGCCGTCGCATAACGCGCGCGCACAGTCGCGTTGACACGAATCACACCGAAACGCACGAAAACGCTCGACGACGACGGACGACGCGATGTCGTGTCTTGAATCACGACTCGTCCTCGGGACGCGCACGAACGCACCGACGCGATGGACGACGATGGAGGACGACAGACGCCTCTCGACGATGGAGGACGACGACGAGATGACGTAGAAGCGTCGTCGTGGACGCGTTGAACGCGCGTGCGACGCCGACGTGCGCGCCAACGCGACGGGTTTCATGAATAATTCATGAATGAAAATTCATGACGGCGCGCGCGACGGCGCGATTGCTTGAATTGCATTCATGAATTACTACGCATCATCCCGCCCATCGATCCGATGGGATCGGTAAAAACATCATCGACTCGACGCGCATTCGACGTCTCCGATGAACGCGCATTCGCGAACGCATTCACGAATGCATGCACGAATGCATTCGCGCGCGCCAATTGTGAACGCGTCCTTCGTCGCGTTCATGACATGTACATGTAAACAAACCATCATCGATCAAAATCCCACGCGAATGTACGTCTCCTACGAACGCGCGTTCGACTTGTACGCATCATTCCACGAACGCGCATTCGACGCGTGAACGCATGCGTGAACAAAAACGCATCCCATTCCATCATTCCATCGTTCCATCGTTCCATCATCCCATCGTTCCATCTAACGACGCCGTGGCGCACAAACGGTCGCGCGCGTTCGATGTCCAATGCGCACGACGAATGGCGCGTGGTGACGAACAACAGAAATCGTCAAACGACCGCGACGCACGCGTTCGCGAGCGAAAACGACCGCGACACCACCGATGGGTCGCGTCGAAATTCACAAACCATCGACCGGCGTTCGTCGTCGATCGCGCCCGATCCTCGCGAGCTCACGAACGCGTTCGCGTTGATCGCGCCCCCGCGAACGCCCGAACGACGACGAACGAAGAAAGGTCGAGCGCGGAAGCGACAGCAGAGACATCAGGTGAGCGACGGGGAGCGAGCTTCGCGCGCGTGGGCGAGCGCGAGCGGGGACGTCGAGGAGAGCGATCGGGAGGAATGTCAAGGAGGGCGAGACGACGACGGACGACGGCGACGGACGACAGAGGGAATGAATGAAGGCGAACACGCCAGCGCGCTTGAGACGGTGGGGGCGATCGCGCGATTGGGGAGTGCAGGAGAAATGATTGGAGGGACGAGCGGGAAGCGCGCGATGGCGCCGCCGGCGCCGCGGACGCCGCGGACCGCGATCGCTGGGAAGGAATTCGGTGAAAGCGCACGAGAACGACGGTTGGGGAATGCGAGCGCGACGCACGCGCGACGGATGGCGATTTTGGAGATCGTGCTCGTGCAGATGGATATCGCGTTCGCGAGCGTCGCGCTCGCGGCGTACGCGGTTTGGGATACCGTGGCCAAGTTTTTGGGGATTAAAGTATTGCGATTGTCGAGGTGCTCGAGGAGCGTGCGGTCCGTGGAGGCGCGCGTGGCGCAGGAACGTGCGGCGGTGGAGGAATTTGAGGATCTCGCCAGGCGCGCGAGTGGATCGACGCCGAGCACGAGCGATGTGGAGAAATATTCGCCACGGGTGAAGACGACGGATGATGAGGCGACGATGAAGACGCACAGTTTACGACAAGATCGCGAGGAGGGTGAATTAACGCCATCGCACGTCATACGGCGACGGTTTAATTCCAGTTTAGGCGGCGCTTGGGGGGGCGGTGGCGTCGCGCCGCCCTCGTTTCGCGTCGCGAGGGTGAATGAAAACGCGACGCACGCGCACAACGAGCTCATATCGTGCGTCAGTCAACGCGGCGACGATTGCATCACCGGTGGTTGGGACGGCACCGTTCGCGTGTGGAAGTGGGATCCCACTATTGGTTTGTCCGGTGGTCTTCCCATGACGGGCCAGCACAACGACAACGTTGAATTTTTAAGCGTCGAGTCGCGTCTCGGACACGAGCATTTAGCCGTCTCGGGCGGCCGCGATTGCACGGTGCGCATTTGGGACGTCAAAAAGCAATCGCAGCGCAGTAGAATCTACGCATTCGAAAATATCGCGTCGGGATGCGTCGACTGGCCGTCTCAAACCGTCGCCGTGGGCTCGCGCGGCGGCGGCGTCATGCTATGGGATCTGGAAAAAGGTGCTAAGAAGTGCACGTTGCGCGGACACGAAGGCGAAGTGACGTCGATGTGCACGTACGATTGGTCTGAAGGTGGTGCCACGTTATTCGTCTCTGGGGGAGGCGACGGCACGGTCCGCGTATGGGACGCGCGCCAACAGGTGGCCGTGGCGACGATGCACGACCATCGACGACGCGTGTACGCAGTGTGCCCCGGTCCAAAGGGCGTCATTTTCGCCGGCGATTTTTCGAGCACCATCAAAGCGCACTCGCTCGCCAATCCGAACGCCATGCCCACGCATTTGCCAAACGTCCCAGGTTTCGATGGATGCGAAGCCCCGATCGCGGGTTTACAATTTCTTAAACTCGACGGCATGAATGGTGGCGGACTGCTGCTCTCCACCGCGGCGTACTTTCCGCTCAACGAAAACGAAGAATCCGACGACGACGACGCGCCGCAAGGCTGCGTACACGTGCGCGCCGTCGATTCCTCGGGCGCGGGCATGGGATCGATGGAGGGCACATCTGGTGACGGCTACATGTACACCCTCAAAGGCATCGAAGGGCTGCTCACGTGCGCATCGCTCAGCGCGACATCCGATGGTAAGCGCATGCGACTCCTCGTCGGCGCCGGATCCGGCGCGTTGGGCGCGTACGCCGAAGCCGGCGCGCTCAGTGGCCACGATAACTCGCGCGAGGATCTCTACCGAACATCCATCGAGCCTGCGGAGGATCTCGGCGTCGAGGCCTTTGACTAACCTTATTGAAACGACTGAGATATTGTAATAACATGACGCGCGAGTCCTCGCAAAACCCGCGTACGCGCCCGACGCGTTGGGCCTGACTTCGCGCCTCGCAAACTCTTGTTCGCGATGTTTCGCAAGTACCACGTCGAGAGCACGCAGCAGCTCAAGTCAAGCATCCAGCGCGGGATTCGCACCAAAATCGCCGAACAATATCCCGCCATCGAAGACGTTTTGGATGACATCATTCCCAAGAAGGCTGACATGGTTTTGGGCAAGTGCGAGAACAAAATCAACGTCGTGCTCGTGGATGACGTGCCGCTGTTCTTCAACCATCGCGACGGGCCTTACTTTCCCACGCTACGCGTGTTACATAAATGTGCGTCCGAGCGAGGCGCTCGAGAACATAGCGTTCGTCGTGCGACCGCGCTGACTCTGGTCCGACGCTCGCGACTCACAACGATTTTCGCGCACACAGATCCACAGATGATGCCAAAACTTCGCGTAGATAAAGGGGCGATTAAATTTGTCATTTCCGGGGCGAACATCATGTGCCCCGGGCTCACATCTAAAGGAGCGACGATTCACGACGACCTCGACGAGGATGAACCGTGCGCGATTTTCGCCGAAGGTAAAGAGCACGCCCTCGCGATTGGAATCACGAAAATGTCCACAGCGGACATCAAGAGTGTGAATAAAGGCATCGGTGTCGATTTAGTGCATTATCTCAACGACGGTTTGTGGCAAGCGGGGAAATAAACCAACGTCGGCGAGAGATTCGACGCGCTATTAGGACTACTAGAATTAGGAATGAAAACGTCCGCCTCGCGTCCCGAGGCGCGCTACTACTACGGCACCGACATGGAAACTAGATCAATCATTATTCTTCAGCCCAGCGCTCCCTCCAGGGTTCGCCCCACCCCCCCGCGCGCCCGCCCCCGCGTACTTCTTCTTCCCAGTCGTGAACGGCACGTACCGATGCTTGATCATGTGCCGAACCTGTTGCTTCATCGTCATGAAGAACAACATCAAAAAGTACATCAACAATATCGGCCAAAACACGGGAACATCAAATATCGGCACAAACGTCATCACAAACGCCACGCCAATACTCTTCATGCTCATCCACCAAAACTTAAACTCCGGAAGTTTCCTCACGAATGGTTTAAACTCGCGTTCGCTCGCCGTCGTCGGCAGCGTCGGCCCGTCCTCTCGCGCCCGCCCTAAGCTCTCCACGTCCTTCCCTGGGGTTAAAAACCCTATCAACAGGTTTAAATTATATATCCCCAGCCCATAGGTCACGATGTAATACCCGCGCACGGTGTACGCTCGCGCGCCGTACGCCAGCGCGCACGCCGCGTACGCGATCCACCGCTCGAGCGTCTTCGGCACCGACCTATCCAGCGCGCGTTGCTTCGCGCGATTCATCGTCGCTAACGCCTGTTCGTACGCATTCACGTTCGCGTCACCCTCGTTCGCGCTCGCGTACGACGTCATCGTCGTCACGCACTCCGTCGTTTATTGACGTCATGAAACCGACGGATGGATGGATGGATATCGCTGTGTGAGAACAGAAAGCAAAAAAAAAAAAATTGTTTTCCCAACGCTCGACGTCCTCGACGCGTCGACCGCGCACTTGGAGCGAGAAAAAACGAAGGCTTAAAACCAAACGAATGTGCGAATGCGAATGCGAATGCGACGACTCCAACGCTCGATGCGTGAACGTTGATTGACAAATCAAGACATCTCATTGGAGTTCTGAGCTCGGAATTTTGAGCTCAACGCACATCGCGACGGGTGATGATGATGATGAATGAATGATGATGATTTCGACGACGAGTTGACGTGATGAGTTGATTTTGATGAATGACGAACGACCGAGGGGATGAGTGTGCGATGAATGCGCTCGAAGCGATCGCGCTCGGCGGTTTTGACGAGGACGAATGGGATGACGCGCGAGCGAGCGCGGAGACGGAGGCGTCGAGCGACGCGCGCGAGCGAGCGAGACGGAGGACGACGACGACGAGGACGACGACGACGACGAGGACGACGACGAGGGAATGCGAAATGGATAAAGAAAACGACTCCAGCGACGTCAATGAGCGAACGCGGTGTGACGTTGGAAGCGAACGAAGGGACGACGCGAAAAGTCTCGCGAAGTGGCTCGCGCTCGTCGGCGTCCTCGAGCGACGCGACGAGCGCGTCGTCGCGAGCGAAGGTTGCGCGACTTTTTTACTCAACGGCGTGGCGCTGTGTGCGCTCGCCGAGCGCGTGAGCGGCGAACGCGTGTTCGGGGTCGAGCGCGCGCCGAAGACGAGAGCGGCGGGAGAGGCGAACGTTCGCCGGGCGTTGCGCGCGTTTTCGAAATGTCCAAAGATGGATCGACGGTTTCTCGCGAACGAGACGTTGAAGGTGGAAGATATCGCGGTCGTCGTCGCAAACGCGCGAAAGTGCGTGGAGACGAGCGCGAAAAAGCGCGAAGGAAGCGAGCGAGGGGGAAAGACGGGAGCGACGCGAAGCGAAGCGGACGCGGACGCGGACGCGGAGGACGCGGACGCGGCGGTCGCTCGACGACGCGCGTCGTCGAGCGCGACGGCGATGACGACGAGCGCACGTTTGAAAGTGGCGAAACGCGCGAGCGGAGGCGTTGATGCGTCGGAGCCGCATCCGCAGCCGCGTCCGCGGCGGCGGCCGCCGCGTCGCGCGGCGGCGCCTCCGCTCGAGCTCCCGAAGCTCGACGTCCCAAAGCTTTCAGACGCCGACGCGCGCGCGCGCGCCGAACGCACGATCGCGTGGCTCGTCGAGGAGAAGCTGTGGCCATCGAAAGAACGCCACGCGAGCGACGCCGTGGAGGCGCTCGCCGCCGTCGTCAAACGCGGCGTCGTCCTCTGCGACCTCGCCTCGCGCGTCCAACGCCGCGAAATCATCGGCTGCGAGCGCGCGCCCAAGACGTTCGCGCAGCGTTTACACAATGTCTCCATCGCGTTGCGCGCGTTGCGCGCCGACGCGCGTTTCCCTTGCGCTTGGCTCTTCGCCGAGCGCGCGCTCGCTCGCGGCTCGAGCGACGCCGCGCTCGGCGTCTCGCGCGACCTCGCGCGCGTTCTCCTCGCCCGTCGTCATCGCCCCTGATTGCGTTCGTTGTATATTATATCATCACCCGATTTCTTCACCGTTCGACGTCGAGCGCCGATCGCGATCGCGTGACGTCGCCTTCGTCGCTCATCGCGCCGAGCGTCGACATTTGACCAATATTCCATTCGCGCGAGCTCGCGCGCGCCTGTCGCCACACTCGCCACTGTCGCGCGCGCGACGTCGCTCGCACACCGCGCGTATTGATGTTCATTTCGATCGATCGTCTCGAGTTCGTAGGGCGATGGCGATGAGGGACGACGACGACGACGACGACGCGCTGTACCTCGCCGGCGCCGTCGCCCGAGCGCCGCGGGCGGGACGCGCGTCGCGAGAACTCGCGCGCGAATCGCGCGATGAAGAGCTCGGGGAAAGAGAACAGAAAACAAACGAGGAGAACAAGCGACGGAGGCGGACGTCGATGATGAACGCCGTGCGCGCGCGATTTTTGATGATGAGCAGCGGAGAAGATACGGATTCGGATTCGGAGGACGACGCGCGCGCGGAGGCAGAACGACGACGGATCGACGCGCGAAGCGCCGGGGAAGACGATGTTAAAGACGTGGTTGAGATGTTGGACGAACTCGCTAGCGCGCGGGACGTGGCGCTCGGGATCGCGGCTTCGGCGACGAACGCGACCGGCGAATTGGGGGGGGGAAGCGACGCGGATGCGAAAGCGAACGGGCGGGCGGCTTCGAGGGAAAGCGACGGCTCGGATGGTACTAAAGCGTCAATAGTCAGAGCGGTGAAGGAAATAGGCAGCGGCGCCGCGGCGTTTCTTTCGTCGCCGACGAAGATGTTCGTCGGGGGAGGGAACGACGACGAGGCCCCGGCGGGGTACATCGTCGCGCGCGTGCGGGCGGTTCGGACGCTCTTGGGGTTATTCGTTCGCGTGCGCTTGGAGACGGGACATAATTTATTGGCCATGGATGCTGGAAACACGTCCGATCCCTACGTCGTGGTTACGATTCTCGATAGCTCGGGAAAGCCGATTCCGGGAAAAGTGTACAAGACGGCGTATCGACTCAAGACGCTCAATCCGGTGTTTGACGAGACGTTTTACATGGGCGACGCAAAACTTGAGTTCAAAAACTGCTCGCTGAGATTTCAAGTCTGGGATTTCGACCTCGCGTCATCCGATGACTTGATGGGGACCGCCGTGCTGCCTCTCAACTGCTTCGCCGGCAAGCTCAAGAGGGAGAAATCGATAAAGAAGGAGCTCACGGCGAGGCTCAGCGCTGCGCCGGCGAGCTCGGCCGAAGACGTCGCAAAAGAGAGTGTTTCGGGAGACGAAAACTTGCGTTTCAAGGATGGAAGTGCCGAATGGATTCACAAGGGGGAGATACGGGTGCGGTTGAATCTCGTGAACAAGACATCCGGATCGCACATATACCAAGAAGCGCTCGCTATGCTGTCGTTCGCCAAGGAACTTCTCAATCCAAGAAATCTCGGTCGGAGCTTGGCGAAGAGCAGCGTCGGAACCTGGTTCAACGATAAGATTGAGGCAGCGGTCGACATTGGCAAGCGCAGAGCGTTGCGGGCTATCGATGGCGTGATAGAGGAAAAGAAAGGCGCCGTTGTCAAGGCCGTCAAGGCTGACAGAGACATGCCCGTCTCGGTGGGAAACTACATCGCTGGGGTCGCGGTAATGTACGTGACGGATATACAGAAGACAATCATGCGGGACTTGGCTATGCGACTGAAAATCACCGACGCGGTATCGACGCAGTCCCACAAATCCAAGATGCAACTGAGAAAGAAAAAGAAGCGAAACTTTATCGTCGTCATTTTGAGATACCTTCGCGCATGGTACTTGTACAACGAAGTTCCGTACGACATGACGATTTGGGGTAAAATCAGAAACCCGTACTGGTGGTTTTTGTTACTCGCGAAGCTGTATTTTGGACTCGGAATACAAGCCGCCATGTTCTTCTTGCGTCTGGCTCTCGTAGATCGGACGGACGAGTGGCAGATGTTTGAGTTCATCACCTCGTTCAAAGGCATTCAGTTCATCACGGGGACTATTTCCATTTTCAGCGGCGTGTTCGCGTTCATTCAATGCGCTGGAATCGTTGATCGAGGTCTTCCGCACACGTGCAACAAGGCTGGACCTTGGTTCGCCGACATGGAGAGCTGCACCATCGGAACAGAAAAATGCGTCAATTTGAATTTTGCCTCGTACTTGTTTCGAATTCTGATGTGCTGGTACGCTTTTCGGTGTCTGAGATTGGCTTTCGCCTTCGGTCGAGCGATCGCCGGTGACGAATTGCTCGTCGGCGGGAGAATCGAAATCACTTTTGTCAAGCCTGGTGATAAGTACTTGGGTCTGGGCTCGGTGGGCACGAAATTGTTAAACTGCGGAAGAGCCGAAAAACCGCTCGCGCGCTTCAAGCGCATCGTAGAAAAGCAGATGGTTGTCATCAGAGCGAGCAGAGAAAAGGATCCCGCGCAGCAGCATGCCCCTGGAATGTTCAAACAGTTTCACTACGTGAAACGTATCGCTAAAGTAAAAGGTTACGACGCCAGCACGGACATCCACACCGTCTACTTCAGAGATGACAGAAAACGCAAGCTGCAGGATATCGACTTGAACTTGGTGACTTATCGCGTTGTTAAGCTGAAAGAGATGGAACCGCGACGCCTGCAACGCATATTGCTCGGCTACGAAATCCTCACTTTTGTGATTACGATTGGTATAGCCATTCGTTTCCTCTCCTGGGTCGATTGGGGTCGAGGCGAAACGTGGCAAATCTATGAAGTCGTGTTCTGGTCTCAGACTTTCTACAACTTGTTATCCTTCCCTTTCATTTTCACCGTCATTCCTGGTCTGAACAAGCTCGTGTGTCACGCGACAAAGACAGGATACGACATGGAAGGCACGCTCCGTAAGTTCCAAAAGCGCGCCACTTTTGCGCCCGTGGGCGAAGAGCCGCATCCGCGCAGCCGCATCATCCCCGCATTCTACCCGCTGAACAAGCGCATTCGTATTTAAAACATCGACGCAGGAGTTTCCGGGTGGTTACCGTAGTGTTCGCCGCCGCGGCTTCACGATGCGTAGTAGCTTTAGTCATGGCCAACTCGAGTACGTTCTTCGTTCCACGCACACCTCACTCATCCGCGCGCACGCCGCGATGGATGCTGTCGAATTCACCCCCGACGATTTTTACGACTCCGCGCTCGTGCGCGAGTCCTGGCTCGACCGCCACACCGACGTTTTCCCCCGCGCGCTCGCCGGTGAATGCGTCGTCGTCGACGACTTTTTGCCTCGCGCCGCCGCCGAGCACCTGCGCGCGCTCGTGCGCGCTGACGAAGACTGGACGCGCGAGCGTGTTGAACACGACGACTATCGCGACGACGTCGAACACGAATTCGAAGCGAGCACTGGGCCCGCCAGCGCGTTGTTCACGCGCGTCGCGCTCGAGCTCGCCGCGACGAGCGCCGACGGCGCCGACGGCGCCTCGCTGTTCCCGAGCTTCACCGCCAGTCGCTACACGCGCGACGCCGCGCGCGTTGGCGATCGCATCGGCATCCATGATGATTTCGCCTACGCCCCGGTGGAGCTCGCCGACGGGTCGATGGCTTGGCACGAGCGGCGGTTCGCGGCGGCGCTGTATTTAACCGCCGACGACGACGCGCGCGACGCGTGGACCGAAGCCGACGGCGGGGCGTTCGTCGATCACGCGGTGAACCCCGCGCGCGCGATTTTACCGAAGTTTAATCGTTTCGTTTGTTTCGAAGTCCCGCGCTCGCACGAAGTGCGCGCGGTGGAGACGACGTCGAAGCCGCGGCTGGCGCTCTTCGGGTGGTGGTACGCGCCGACGACCCTTTGGACGTCGACCAAAGGCGACGACGACGACGACGACGATGAAGAGAACGAGGACGACGACGACGACGAGGAAGAGAACGAGGACGACGAGGAAGAGTATCGCGACGAACGCGGTGAGGACGAGGACGACGAGGACGACGACGACGACGATGAAGAGTATGCCGAAGCCGAAGCCGAAGCCGAAGCCGAAGCCGAAGCCGCTCGAGAATCCCACGTCGCGAAACGCTCGCGAACGCGCGATCGCGACCGTTCGCCGTAGACACTCAAATTATCACACCCTAGCTCACCAAAATAATCGTTCGCCTTTGGAAAGGAACGCGTCGCGCGCGCTTCGACGCGAACGTTCCCGCGCTCGTTCCGCTCGTCCCGTTCGCAGTTCGCGCCGCGCGCGCCGAGGCGCGCGCTCGCGTCTCACCGTTCTCCATCCATGTCTTGTCGCGCATTCGCGCGCGCGACGACGCGATTCGCTCGTCGACGTCGCGCGCTCGCTTTCGCGCTCGAACGCCCGCGTGCGCTCGACGCCGAGCGCGCGCGGCTCGCGCGTTTCGTCCGCGAGCTCGAGCTCGAGCTCGCGCCTCGCGACGCGCGCGCTCGTTCGCGCACGTTCGCCTCCAGCGCCTCGCGAGATGACTCCGCACAGGGCAAATCGCGACTGACATCGCGTCTCGATGCGCATTCGACGTCGAAGGCGTCGTCCATCGAGCGCGCGCGCTCGACGTCGAAGCGAGCGTCGGACGCGAGCGACGCGAGCTCGAGCTCGAGCGACGCGAGCTCGAGCTCGAGCTCGAACTCGTCGCACGCTTCGTCGCGTCGAGCGCGCATGCGCGCGGAGACGAACGTGAACGTCCCGAACGCGTTGTGCGCGATGCGCATCATCAGCGGCCCAGTGCTCGCGTATGGGTATCTCTCGCACGCGTACCCGTTGAGCGTGCTCGCCGGCGCGACGTTCGCGGCGGCGACGGATTACGTCGACGGCTACGTCGCCCGACGGTACGCGCAAGGCACGGTGCTCGGGAGTTATCTCGACCCTATCGCGGATAAAGTCTTCGTGGGGTGCGTCATGACCGCGATGGCGTTCGACGGCGCGCTGCCGGTGTGGCTCGTGGCGTTGCTCGTCGCCAGGGACGCGGCGCACGTCGCCGGCGGCGCGTGGCGCCGAGCGCAGGCTCTGCATTGGCGCTGGCGCTCCATCGGGGAATTCTTCGGTTTAGACACCCCGGTGAGAAGCGCGAAAACGCCCTCGGGCGCGTGCGCGCTCGCGGGGTTCGATTTCGACTACGACGAAGTGAACCAGCTCGGGTCGCGAAGCGGCGCTTTGCGACCGCTGTTCATCGGTAAGGTGAACACCGCGATGCAGATGATGCTCATCGTCGCCACGGCGTGCGACCAAGTTATTTCAGCGAACGTCGCCCCGGAATTCGCCTCGGCGTTCGTCGAACTCGCGTGCGATCGATCGGTGCGAACGGGGTTGGAATACGCCGTCGCCGCCTCCGCGGTCGCCGCCACGGCGGAGTACGCGAGGATATTTCTCGCCCATCCAGGATTCGACAATGGAGGACAAATCCGTCGCTTTCCTCCGTCACACGACGCGCGAGAAAGGCGCGATCGCTGACATGAGAACGCCCGACGACGTTCTGAGCTCGGAACGTCGCGTCCGCGTCCGCGGTTCGCGTCTCGCATTCCCTTCACTTCCCCGCGCGATCGCATTCCCCGAGAGCTCGAGCTTCGCTCTGTGATGTCTCTCGCGCGCGCTCGTGACGATATCGACCATGCGATCGACGCCTGCGCGCGATCGCGCGAACACGCGCTCGAGCTCGTCGCTCGCGTCGCTCGCGTCGACCGAGGCGCTCGCGGCGACGCGCGCGCGAACGCGAACGAGTCGCGCGAACGCGACGCCATCGCGAAGGCGCTTCAACTTGGCTCACGATTGGCGCGCGAACGAGACGCAAAACACGCGATCGCTGTGAAGTCATTCGACGACAACGAAGTAGCGGGCGCGCGAGCGACGCGCGACGCGTCGAGCTCGAGCTCGGACGCCGACGCGCGACGCGCGTCGCTGGCGGTCGCTCTGCGCTCGAACGCGCGCTCGTTGGAAGTGGACGTGGAAAGCGTGCGAACGAACGACAGTGAGAGCGATGTCGTCATCGCGCGCGCGCCAGGGGTGTTCGAAGCGTCGTGGGTCGTCGGGGACGTCGCGCGAGCGAGCGTTCGAGCGTACGGCGGAGGGTCGTCGCTCGCGCACGACGCGTTCACCGATCGCGCTCGAGAACGCGGAAGAGAGATTCAATCAGAGCAATCGCACGATGACGTCGTGGCGATGTCGCTAGCGATGGTGGCGTGGTTGGAGGCGAGGGTGGACGCGTTCACGGCGCCGGATTGGGCGAACGACGGACGCGTGCTCGCGGCGGACGTCACGAGAGGGAACGCTCTGATCCCTTCGCGCTTGTTGCCGGGGCGGTGATTTTAACGCGCGTTGAATGTGAATCATGAGAGTTGGTGTTCGTGATACAAGAGGCGCGCGCGCGAGAAGGAGGGTTTCACGACGACGAGTCGACGCGCGAACGTTCGCGGCGTTTCATTCGCGACGTCATCGACACCATCGACGGTCGCGACCGAATGTTCGATGGCGCGGGTGCGGATGGATTTTCATCATCGTGATCTTGATCTTGCGCCACCGCGGGCGCGGGCGCGTTTTCGGTCGTCCGCCGGGGCGCCGGCGCCGCGTCGCCGCTTCGCTCCTCCAGTCGTCCTCGTCGCTCAGCCGAGGCGCGACTAAGGAGGAACGATCGAACGACACGTGCGAGCGCACGATCGCAAATGAGTCTTCGCATGGGCTAGGATGCATTCGTTTTCAAAATGATCCACGCTCGCGAGGCTTCACTCGTACGTGTTGTCGCTCGTATCGTTGTAATCGTGCGCGGCGCGACCGAGCCTCACGGCGTTACCCACTTTTGAGCGCGCGCTCCCATCGGCGTATCGCCCAATATGCAATAAATAATCTTCCCACGGTGGTAGCGTGCGTCGCACTTCGTCTCGTGCCAACATGGCGGCGAGCCAATCGTGATACGGCGCCAACGCCGCGGTCTTTGGGATGGCGTATTCGCGTCCTCTGTAGTGTTCAAAAACTGGAAAGCGCCAAGCCCAAGGGAACAAGGCGTAATCGACTAATCCCGGCGTCGCGCGACCGGCGTAGAACGCGCCCGGCCCTTCGTTGCACCATTTTGCGAACCGCTCGAGGCCGACGACGAGCTCGTCGAAGCCTTCTTTTTGCTCTCGCGCATCCTGTCGCACTAGGACGGTGTAATACTTGGAACAAATGTTCTTGTTCACCCAGTCTGCGTCGACGCGAGCGCGAGCGCGCTCGAAGGGTGAGCTGGGCATGATTGGACAGTCTCCGCCGCGCGTGAGCTCGTCTATAAATTGCACGCAGACGAGGGACTCGGTGACGACGTCGCGCGTGGGGTCGCCGCTTGCGGCTTCAAACGTTTCCGGCGGCACGAGCGTGGGAACCATACCGAGTGGATTGTGCTTCAAGAGCTCGGGTGCTTTGTAATGGTACCAATTTTCGTGCGCAGTCTCCATGTTGGCGTCGGTTGCGGCGCGCTTTTCCCAACCCAAAGACTCTATCCACGAATATGTCACGTGTCCAGAGTGGTGCTCGAGTGCGAGCGTCGCGCGGTGGGCGAACGGGCAAAACCAAGCGCTCATGTAGTGAAGGTGAGGCACCACGGCCTTGGAGGATTTCGTGGCGGTCGTCATCGCGGCGAGTTTTTCTTCGCGACTTTGTGTGACGCCGTGTGCGGAGAAGTCATCAGCTCGTTGTGACATTACACGCGCTTCAATCTTCGACGACGATTTTGGAACCATATTCTCACTTGCTCGGCATCGAGCCCGAGGCTAGCGGCGATGGAGTGACGCTGTGCCAGTTGAGGCATCGTCGATCCGTCGCTGAATATTCGCTCGAGCTCGGCGATGACGTTTTTATCGAAACGATGTCGGATTCGCTCCGAGTCGTTCGTGTGTTCAATGTCCGCCGGCGTAGTCTTCTTTTCATCTTTGCTGACGTCGCTCATTCTGTTTTGCCCACCGCGAATGGCGGCGAGCATTTCCGCCTTGGATTTGTTCGAGCTCTTCCAATTTTTCACTTTGCGTGATTTGCTGTCCTCAAATTCGCCCTCGTACGCCTCTTCGCCGCCAAACATTTCTCCGTTCAACTTCACATAATCAACCTTCGTTCGTCGGCGTGGACCCTCAACTATTAACTCCTCTTCCTCGCTACTCGATTCGTCGCTCGCCGACCGCGCGCTTCCGCTGAGCGCTTCGTTTTCGTCGTCGCGACCGTCGTCGCTCCACTCCGTCTTGTCGAAATCCTCGTCGGCGCTTTCGTCGCTCGGCCATGCCTCCTCGTCAGCGAACTCGAATTGCGACGTCCCCGGAACGATCCCTTTAGCTTGCATTTCCGCTTCCGCTTTAAACACGTCCGCGGCGACGCATTTCTGCCCCAAGTTTTGGTCGTATTCATCGTTTAGCACGTAAATGACGTCTACTCGCGCGTCGCACAGCGGACACAACCACCCTTCGTCTTCGGGAGGAATGTCCTCGTTCGCTACCGGTGGGGACACGCACGTTTGGTGGTACGCGCGATCGCAAAACCCATCACACAGCAATATATCGTCATTCTCGCGGTCTTCCGCGAGCGTACATTTGCTGCAAAATATATCCTGCTCGCGAAACGCGCGCGCCCGAAGTCAGTCGCCGCGATCAAAAATAAATAACGACAACCGATCGCGAAACCGATTTCCAATCACCCTCGCGACTCACCTCCACATCAACCTCCCCGAACTCATCCTCCACCGTCGTGATCTCGCGCTCGTTCGGATCGAGCTCAATCCCTTTAAACAACTCTCGAATTTTAAGTTTACAGTTAAAAATCCGCTCCCGCGCTCGACCGAGCTCCGCCGTCGGTTTCACCTTATCCTTCGCCCCTCCGCCCCACCCATCGCGCGCGTACGCATCAAGCAACGCTTGCGATTGTCGCATCACCACGAACTGGCTCTGTATCTTCGTCCTCGTCGTTGAAAACTACGTCTCCCGTCGCGTCGCGCCTCGGTCAGTCTCTCGCCCGTCGCGCGCGCCGGTCGCCTCGCCCACGTTCGCGTTGTCCCACACACGTCCCTTCATTCGCGTTCGCCCATTCGCCCATTCGTTCATGTTCCAACCAACTCCTTGACAAAGCGTTCGTTCGACGTCGAACGTCCAACTGACGCACCGCGTTCGCGCGCGTCTCGCGCGCGCGTCGTCGCCCGCGCGCTCGCGTCGTCTTCGTTTCTCTCCGTTCGTTTTCCTCCTCGCTCGCGTACCGCGCCGTCGACGCGCGCGCGCGTTTCGATCGTCTCTCATTCGCAGACATCGCGTGCGCGCGCGTCGCTTTTCGACGACCGTTCGACGACATCCATCCATCGATCGATGCTTTTCGATCGATCGAATCGATCCGATCGTGCATGCGGTGGTGACATGGACGAGTCATGACTCGTCAGTGAGTGCGTCCGCACACGCGCGTGTGCGGACGCGCGCGTGCGTCGTCGTTCGGTGTCCCCCCATCGAGCGTACGACCACACGCGATGCCCCCGAGATGGCCAAACGACGCCCCCGATCGCTCGATCGACGGACGACGCCTCGCGACGACGACGCGTTTCGACGACGCCGGTCGACGACGACGACGCGTCGCGCGCGCGTGATGTTTCGTAAAAAAAATGTAATGAAAAAATATTCATCCAAAAGTGATCGTCACGCGCGACGACGGAGGACGAATGCACGCCTGAATGCTGAAGCGCGTTCGCCATCGATCGCGTTCGCGATTCCGAGTCGTTCGCGCGACCATCGAACGGTCGATCGAGCGGCAGAATCCGTCGTCATCGCGCGACGACATCGACGCCGAGCGTCGTCGAGCGCGCTCGCGGATTTTTTTTTTTTCCATACGACCATCGTTCGTGTGTGCGCGCGCGCGCGCATTCATCATCGCCCGACGCGTGGCGAATGGTTCGATCGACGCTCCCGCGCGCGCGCGCGCGCGCCGACGTCGTCGATGGCGACGTCGTCGTCATCGACGTCGACGCGACGACGACGACGAGTGAGATGACGAATAAAATGAATGCGAATAAAGAACGCGAGGACGCGCGCGCGATTCCTGTCGCGGTCGTCGCGCGTGACAACGATCATGATGAGCATTCGGACGACATGATGGATGCGATCGAACGCGCGCTCGCATCACCGGCGAACGTTGAGAAAGCGCGCGAGGCGTTGAAGAACGCGTCGGCAAATACGGGGGATTTAGGCAAAGAGTTGAGTGGAGCGAACGCGCAGGAGGTGGGGAGCAAGGCGCGACGAGGGACGCGCGCGCGGGCGAACGAATCGCGCGCGGCGTTTAGGAATGAGTTCGAGACGTTCGCGAAAGCGATGGCGCGCGCGCAGGTCGCGCCCGTAGTTGATGATCGGTCGCTCGAGTCGAAGACGAAAGAGACGTACGCGCGAACGTTTTGGAGCGAGCAAGGTCAGGGGAAGGGCGGGGAAGCGCGCGCGGGGTCGAGTCACGCGGTGGCGGTGTCGTGCCGGTTGAATCAGTATCGGTTTTCGAGGAAACACCGCGCGCGATGGATCCCGGAGAGTGCGGTGATGACGAAGAAAGTGCAGCGCCGATTTATCAAGGGTGCGAAAGCGGTGCCGTCGTATACGTATTTCGCGTATTCCACGCACAGCAACTCGTACGATCGCGAGGATAACTTTTCGCGATTGCTCTTTCCCGACGACGACGGCGAGTTATTGGAGTCGGATCCCATAGAAAACAACCGTGAGGAAGAGGCGGACTTTTCGCGCGAAGACTTATTCGTTTTGACTGCGATCTGCGCGTTGTTTAGCAAACCGTTGATGCACGCAGGTCCAAACGAGGCGCACTTTGAAATTATTAGAAAAGCCGTCGTCGACGAGACGGCGATCGTGCTCAAGGCGAATCCCGTGCACGTGGACGAATGGTTTAAAGAAGCGCACAAGGGTGGCGAGTCTACCAGTCGCGCGTGGCTCGCGTTTCGGCAGTTCGCAAATAGAATCAACAAAGCGCTACACCGCGCCGTGCAGTCGAGCTGCATCTATACCGCGGATCTGGTGGCTGTTCTGCAAGTACTGGACGTCGACAAACACTTCTGGCGCGGGTTCGCACGAATAATCATCAACGAACCGACATTGGCGCCGCGAGCGCAGCCCGTGATTCATTTTGATTCATTTGAGGAAGCCTCCGAGCAACTAGCCGGCGCGTTTTGCCCAAGGTGCTACGTGTTCGACTGCAGATTACACGGCTCGTTGCAGCCCAAGTCCGTGGGCCGCAAGTTACGCACCGAAGAGCGATTGAAGCGTAAGCTGAGCCGTCCAAACGTCCAAACGACCGTGCCGTTTTCTCGCAAAAACCCTTGCGGTCCTACGTGCTGGTTTACCACCGATGAGTACAAATATTACGCCGAGTCGGCGGCGACATGCTTGCCTTGCACCCCAAGTGAAAGGTCTCCCACGAAAGAGGACCCGTACAAGACGAAGCGCAAGGAGTGGAAAAATATCATGGATCAGCAAATTCTCGTCAAGGCGGTTGAAATAATCGGTAAGGAAGCCGCAACGCCGTGCGAGGCGAGCTTATTCTTCGGAACCCGACGCGGGTGCGCGGATGTCGGAAGGCAGATGCATCTCATGGCGATAAACGCCGCGCGCACTGACGCGGCGACTGATGAAGAGATGAAGGACGCTGAAGCCGTCACGAAGAACAAGCGCAAGCGGGCGGTAAACTCCAAGAGTTCTCAATTCAAGAGTTCGCAACATCCCACGTATCGGCGGCGATTTAAAATGGGACAGAAGGCTGATACCGTGTGGACGCAGTACACGCCTTGCAATTGCGAAGGGCAGTGCAACAAAAACACGTGTACGTGCGCTGCAGAGATGAATTTTTGCGAGCGATATTGCAACTGCGGGCCGAGCTGTTGGAATGAATTCGATGGATGCGCCTGCAAAGCTGGTACGTGCAAAACTGCAGCGTGCCGGTGTTTTGCTGCGTCGCGAGAGTGCGATCCGGACAAGTGCTCTCGCTGTTGCACAGCTGCCGACGCCATCATGCATCCCATTCGCCAAAAGCACGGTTTCGTCAGCTCAGATGTCGAGAAAAAAATGCCCGCATTGATGTGCGAAAACATGAAGCTTCAGCTCCGACAAAAAGAACACGTGTGCTTGGGACGAAGCGACGTTGCAGGTTGGGGATCGTATATTTTGCACGGTGTTCGCAAGGGCGAATTCATCGGCGAATACGTCGGGGAGCTAATCTCTCAAAATGAAGCCGACCGACGCGGACGCGTGTATGACCAAAACAACTGCTCGTATCTGTTCAATCTGAACAGTGAGTGGGTTGTGGACGCGCAAAACAGAGGTAACAAACTTCGATTTGCAAACCATTCGCTCGAAGCGAACTGTCACGCGCGCATTCTTCTCGTCAACGGCGATAATCGCCTTGCGATTTATGCGTCGCGAGATCTCGCGCCAGGCGACGAGTTGTTTTACAACTACCACTACACCGACGAAGTCGCGCCGGAATGGCACGACACTGATGATGGAAACGGGAAACGGAAAGGGTACGCGGCCAAGAAAAGCGCAAAACATTAACATCTAACTAGTAGTAGCAGTAGTACAGTACTTTGTTTTCTGGAATCAATACTACACCTAGATCATATGTCGACCTTCGAGCGATGCGACAGAGAGCGGTTCGCGGCGGTTCGACGACGCGGAGAGAACTACGAATCAAGCGAAGATGGATCTATACCGTCTGTGCCGTTATCCCAATCGTGGAACGACGACCTGCCGCGACCGCGACCGCGACCGCGACCGCGACCACGACCGCGACCGGGCGCAACCTTCTCCCATGGTGGTGGACGAGGCCCTCTCACGCTTCGCACTTTCTTCGGTCCCGGAACGCTCGCTTGCACGGGCTCAAATCCAGGAAGCAAAATCGGCATGCCTTTTTCATCGGCGATCACCGCGGCCTTACCGAGCGCGTGCGTTTGCAAGCGCTCTCGCGCGACCTCCATGACGCCGAGGGACGAAATCGGCACAAACGTCACTTGCGCTCTATCGCGCGCAGCGATGGCTTCGAACGCGTCTTCAACCTGTCGCCTGTGGTCGTCGGTGGACATGTCGATTAAGTCAACCATTACTAAACCACCAATGTCGCGCAAGCGCAGGATGCGCGCCACGGCTTTCGCGGCGGCGATATTTACGCGTAGAGCGATTTCTTCGCCATCCTCGCCCGCCTCCATAGCGGCTCGGCCCGCGTTAACGTCAATTGCCGTGAGCGCTTCGGTGTGCTGAATGACGATGTGTGCCCCCGATAACTCTTGTCCGAGCGGTACTCTCTCGGTATTCATCATTGTTTCCACAACTTCATCAACGCCGAGGAGTTTAAATACAGGATCTGGCCCGGCGTGTAAAACAACGCGGTCGATGATGCTCTTCGATGCGCCGGTGCGGAGCAAATCGTCGACGATGACCCTATACGCTTCCGCAGTGTCTACGGTGAGCTTGGAAATGCGCTCGCCGAATAAATCTCTCACGAGTACTTGCTCTCGCGTGGCGGCTTGGAGCAGTCGAGTCGGTTTCAACGCCTTACCAGTTCCGGCTGACTGAGCGACGATGCGCTCCGACTCGTTGCACACGTTTTCCCAATCAGTGGCGAGGCAACTGATATCGAGCTCCAATGTCTCTTGACTCACCCCGGCGGCTTCGGTGCGCATAATTAACGCGCTGTTTTCCGGACACACCGTGCTCCCTATCGCTTTGACGTACTTTCGCGCAGGTCCCATGAGCTTCCGTGAGACGTACACGCCCTCGCCGTCCGGGCACAGCACGACGTTGCGTCCCGGAAGCGTCGGACGAGCGGTCACGCGCGGTCCTTTGTGTCCGCTCCCGAGGCGAGTGACTTGCACCACAACCGGCTGCCCAGGTTGCCACAGGGAGTAGCACTCTTCGCGAAGCTGTCGGCGCGATGCTTTGCTTGACACTGCGTGACTCGGATCTAGTCTCTCGCCGTTCTCATCGCCGACGGGGAGCTCGTCAGCGCCGACGTCGGAATCGGTCACGCTCGACCCATCATCCTCGGGCGATGTGAACTTTGGGTCGCACAATTGATCGATTTCGGGCGTCCATTTCTCCCAACGAGGCCGAAGCTCTTCGGATTTGGTGCGACGTTGTGACCGCCCACCGGCGCCCCGCCAGACGCCACCCCCGAGCGTTGATTTTCCCGAGAGACGACGACTGTAACTACGCGCAGCACCGTCCGAGCCATCGGTGAGCATCGCCGTGCTCGCGCTCGATTCGCCTCCTTCGGCGACTCCTAGCGAAATATCCCCCCAATCCCCGTTGCGCCTCCATCGCGCCGCTTCGGAGCCGCTGATGCCGACGGCGTCATCGTAGCCGCCCTCTTCTTCCTCCGGGCGAACCTCGCGCCACGCCAGAGCTGGTCTCTCGATCCCTTTTTGCATCAACGCGTAGGGCGGCCCTTTACCAGTCAAATCCACGAGCACGCCTTGCATTCCGCTGATAACCTTAGTGACGCACCCGACGTACACGTCGCCGACGCGCATACCCTTCCCTGGCTCCGTGCCGTGCTCGTGCCACAGCTCCACGAGCTCGCCCTCTTCTAAAATCGCGATACGCACTCCGAAATCCTCCTCGTTCGCGGCGTTGTACACGAGCTCGGTCTGTAACCCCCCCATCATATCCGTGACGTGATCGCCCGGCTTGTATTCGGCGAACGGCTCGTCCTCGGCGCTTTCATCGAACTCAGTGCCCTCGCCCGCGCGTCCGCGCGCTCCGTCGCTCTGTTCCGAGAAATCCTCACCATCGAATTCATCCATCGTCGTCCCACTCGCGTCGTCGATATCGGAAAATATTTCTGGTATATCTGGTATATCCTCCTCGCTCGCTCTCGCGCTCTCGCCTTCGCTCTCGCTCGCGTTGGCGCCGTACGCCAACCACGCCCCTCCAGTCTCGATCTTATTATCCATCGCGCTCACTTCGACGACGAAGTTCGCCCTCACCACGACGTCGTTGCTCGCGCGTGGCCACTCCACGGAGATTTCCGCCGACGCGCACCGCTTCGGAGCTCTCACGCTCGTCCCGGCGCCGAGCGCGCGCGCGATCTCGCGACCGTCGTTATCCGTCACGCAAATCCAAAACTTGAAATTCGCGCCCACACCGACGCGCGCGCTCGCGAGCCAGCGATCGGGGCCTTTTCCTTTCACGCACTTCACGCCTCGCGCGACGTCGCCCGCGCCCAGGGCGTCGTCGTCGCCGACGACGACAATCTTCCTCTCCCCTCTATCCACGTCCAACGCGCGCTCGATGACGAACGCCAACACGACGTCATTTGCGCGGTTGAGCGAATATCGTCCGTCGCGGTATCGTCCGCGGTGCGGACCTTTCGTTCGCGCCGACGCGCGAACCTCCGTCGCGCGCCGCTCGCGCGCTCGACCTCGACCTCGACCTCGAGCGCGCTCCATCATTCCATTCCCAGGGCTCTCGCGCTGACGCCACGCCCTCGCGCTGACGCTGAACGTCGACATCGGCGCGCGCGTTCGCTCTCGCGCGCGTCGAGAGATGGCGCTCGCTCGACTTCGCGCGGGCGAGCTCGTACACCACGCATCGGACAGCGGACGGAACACACGAGACAGAACACATGAGACAGAACACATGAGACAGAAGACTTGAGACATGAGACATGAGACATGAGACAAAACACGGAACACATGAGACATGAGACAGAACACATGAGACAGAACACACGAGACAGAACACACGAGACAGAACACAGAAGACTTGAGACATGAGACAGAACACATCGAACAGCAGACAGCAGACATGAGACAGAACACAAAACACAAAACACAAAACTCAGCCGACGTGAGACGTGCGGCGTGAGACGTCAGATGTGAGACGGCGGTTGGCGGACGGCGCGCGCGCGCGTCGAGTTCGCGTCGACTTCGCGTCGACTGGCGAATACGCGCGCGCCGCGCCGCGACGGCTAAACTAAACTTCACGCGATATACACAACAACACCAGGTATTTACGTCATCGCAACTCGTCGCTCGTTCGACGCTCGCGCGCGCGCTTTGCGCGATCGATGACGATGAATTCATCCACACGGGGACGCATTCGTCGTCGGGGGCGCGCGCGCGGACGATAGACGAACCGTCACAGAAACGTCCCGTTTAACGGTCGGTCACTCGTGTTCTCAAAATGTGACTCGTCGGGCGAAAACCGAGTCGAAAACCGAGTCGAATTCGATCGAATTCGATCGATCGATCGAATGCGTCGAATCAAATTCTGAATTCTGAGAACACGGTCGGTCGCCCACCACCAGCCCATGCGCGCCGCGCCCATCGACGGTCACTTCACTTCGGGATGACGACGACGTCGCGCGCGTGCGAACCCATTCGCGCGCGCATGATGACGACGACGTCGCGCGCGCTCGAACGCATTCGCGCCAACTGGCGAACGCGCTCGACGAGCTCGGGGAACGCGCGAAAGCGACGCGAGCGCGCGCATTCGAGCGCATTCGACGCGCGCGCGCTCGCGCGAGCGACGACATCCATCGCCATCGTCGGCGCCGGGTTCGCGGGCGTGGCGTTGGCGCATGAATTACTCGCGCAAAGTTCAAGTCGCGGGAAGGCGATCGAAGTGACGTTGATCGACGCAAGGGGTCTCGCGCGCGGGGCGTCGGGCGCGAGCGCCGGGATTTTGCACGCGAGGTCGAGTAAAGGGAAAATGATATGGCGCGGCATCGAGGGCGTCGAGGCGACGATGGAATTGATCGCGCGCGCGGAGGGCGCACACGCGGAGAGCGCGCGAAGGATGGCGCGCGCGGAGGACGCGGACGCGAGCGCGGGCGACGGAGAATGGATGAACACGGGCGAGCGAAGAAACGAACGGGTGAAATACGCGAGCGGGATCGTTCGACCGGCGCGCACGACGAAGGAAGGGAGAGAATTTCACGCCAACGTTCGCCCAAGGGCGGGAGAAATGAGTGACACGAAGTGTTTAACCACGCTCGAGTGCGAGGCGTTGTGCCCGGGGATAGCGTTCGCCGACGACGTCGTCGCCGCCGAAGCTCGAGGTGATTCGTGCGCCGGGGCGTTGTACATGCCTCAAGGGATCATCGTCGACGCTTCGCGATACGTCGCCGCGCTGTGGGACGCGTGCGCGCTCGTCGCCTCGCGCGGTCCCGCCGGGGCGAGGGCGAAGTTTCGTCTCCAACGCGTCGAACGCGTCGGCGATTTGTTCCACGAGTTCGACGACGTTTGTCTGTGCTGTGGCGCCGAATTCGCTTCCTTGGTGAAAGAAAACCAAATTCCAATCACTTTACAAGGCGCGCACGTGCTCGTGCTGAAACCTGAACGCGAGACGCCGGGGATCTTAGGGACGACGTACGTCGCCCCGCTCGGGGTCGAGCGCGCGACGTGCGGGCCAACAAAAGAGCGCGATGCGACCGTTGAAGACGCCAGGCGCGCCGGGGACGTCGACCGGGCGTCTTCGCGCGGCGCGCGCGCCGAAGCGGAGCTTCGTGAAAACATCGCGCGAGCGTACCCGCCCGCCGCGGCGTGGGACGTCGCGCGTTTACGATACGCCGTGCGCGCGAACCCGCCGAAAACGTCCGACGGCGCGCTCCCTCTCGCCGGGCGAGTCGCCGTCGATGGTCATCACCCGTGGTTCATCGCGGGCTTGGGCGCGCGTGGGTTGGTGTACCACGCGCTTCTCGCTCGATGGGTCGCGCGCGCGGTTCTCGACGACGACGCGAGCGCGATTCCTCAAGAAATCCTTCGCGACGCTCGCCGAGGCGAGTGATTACGTGCGATATGTTGTATGTTTATGTATTCTTTGTTGTCATTCATTCATTCATCATCATCGCGCGCGCGTCGTGACTCGAGGTCATCGTTCGCTCGCGCGCGCCGCACTCGTCGCCGCGTTCGCTCCCATGCGCGCGCTCGCCCTTCGCCTTCGCCCCGGGATGGACGTCAAGCGCGAAATCTTAGCTTTCTGCGCCTCGCATGAATTACCTAAT
>Ga0222712_10000813_pt1 | contig 39864 bp, 41 predicted proteins | sample C33_657DmetaG_FD_165043 | JGI IMG/M metagenome (GOLD analysis project Ga0222712, IMG submission 165043) | Estuarine water microbial communities from San Francisco Bay, California, United States - C33_657D | ecosystem: Environmental > Aquatic > Marine > Unclassified | place: USA: California... | reverse complement strand
AGACACAGGGGCACAAGGTGCTAAAGGTGACACAGGAGCACAAGGAGCAGCAGGAGCACAAGGAGCAGCAGGAGCACAAGGATCTAAGGGAGACACAGGAGCACAAGGATCAATAGGTGAACCTTCGCCAGCAGGAGCACAAGGAGCTAAAGGTGACACAGGAGCACAAGGAGCAGCCGGTGGATTCACAACAAACTCAAATGCACAGGTTAACTCTTTAGGTGTTGGTGTTGCAGCATCAGGAACCACAGGATCCATTATAGCAACAAATGATATCATAGGATATTATTCTTCCGATGAGAGATTAAAGGAAAATATCAAATCAATCCAAGGATCTTTGGAAAAGATGAATCAGATAGGAGGTTACGAATTTGATTGGATCCCTAATATAGGTATTCACTCAAATGAAGGACATGATGTCGGGGTAATCGCACAGCAAATAGAAAAGATCCTACCAGAACTTGTAACCACTAGAGATAACGGATACAAAGCCGTTAAATATGAAAAGATAGTTGCACTTCTTATTGAAGCTATTAAAGATTTGCATTCAATGGTTCTTAATTTAAAAGAGGAAGTGGACAAAATTAAGAATTCTTAAAAATGGCAAGAGCAACAAAAGCACTAATTACCAGACAGGATTTGATAGACATGGCCAATAACGGAGAGATACTGCTTCGACCAGGATCTGGAATAGAGAATTCAGGTCTTCTTATCAATAGAGTTCTAAGCAGGGAAGAGATTGCTCAGTTGGCTTATATAGACGGCAGTCCATTTGACCGTGAAAACGGCGAAGGATTTGTAATAAGACAGGCATATATTGGTCCTGAAATGTACGGTCCTATTCCTGGGTTTATAAACGCAACTGAAACAATAGAAAGATTTGTAGGTTTGCCTGCGGTAGGGGGAATACAGCCACTGGGAGGAACTATAGAATACATTAATAGTGTGGTACCCAGTGATAAAAAGAGGATGACACATTACGGGGTAGATGCTAGATTTCATGATACCATAGTATCTCCTGCGCTGGATGTTTATAACAAGACAATACGTATAACTAACAATAGAGCAGATCAGGGTCTTTTTACCTCAACTTTAACTGTCGGGAAAAGCGGGACAACACCAACAGCAACATATTCAAGATCCAGCGTTGGATCAACCGATTTATCAGGAAATATTAGACTTGGAAATTTGGTCAACTTTAGTTTGGTTCCACCGTCAGTTTGGCCTACCGGAGGAACATTAATTCTAGAGGTGTTTGAAAATAGTGTTTTGCAGTTCAGTAAAAATTTAGCAATTAGCGCATATGGAACGGGTTCGCTGTCAATAACTGACTATCCTATAAAATTTGGAATAAGCTACGAATTTAAAGGAAAATCATCAATGGTAACGGAATACGCTGGTGCATTTAGTAATGTAACGGGTCAAAGAGCTTGTAACTTATTGTAAAACAATTTAAAATGGCAGCAACCACAACAACAATAACATTTGATTTTACAAAAACCAACCCACTGAAAAGATGGCAGTTTAATCCCAATGGAGCAACCTCTTATTTTTTTAGTGATAGTACTATTAGTGGTCATACAGCACAGACTGTTGCAGAGGGTAGTCTTTTTAAAGTCTCAAGATCCGATGATCAATACAACGGAATAACTGAGGGAAACGGAGCATCAATTTCTCTTGATGCATCAATGAATGAATTATTAGGTATATCGAGTACTAACACTTTTGTTAAACGTCTAATCATAGTTCCATTTTTCAGGACATTTAACAATTATTACAACATGAATCAGTCAAATAACATTTTCACGGGTGAAGCGGGAAGATGGATTACTGGGAAATGGACTGAATCAGAAATGTTTAAATCGAAGATCCGATTTATAAATAGATCTGATGGTTATTATATGGAATCATGGCCTTCGGGAGGATTTAATATTAGTGGTTCTAATTGGGGAAATTTCACTAAAGATGTTAGCTATTGGGAATATTCAAAGTGTGACTTATGCTTAACAGAATTACTTGGGGATTCTAATAGCACAACATCAATTTTCAGAAACGACACACCTAAGACGTACAATTATTCAAAAAGCGGTAGAATATTTAATACAGGTCGGATCTATGAATGGAGTTTAAATGGCACAACAGCCAATGCAGTAGGTAACAATTTCAATTCTCAGTATAAATGGTTGGATTTTTCTCCAGGAAACGGAACGGAAGGATTAGTTTCCGGAAGTAACGATTTTGGTATTTACTATGATTATCCATTATTCACTTCAGAAAGGGTTAGATTTGAAATACCTTTTGTAATATCTATTCCTCAGTTTCAACACGTTTGGACAGATTGGCCATGGAATAAATCCAGAAGAACATTAACAACTGATTTAGTATTTACCAAGATTGAATTCAGAGTAATGTATGATACCGTATCAGAATATAAAGCTAAATTTTATTCTGCATTGGATCCAATAGTTGCACCTATCGTCGCTCCGGGTACGGTGTGGTTAGATCCAGAAAAAACAAGGCCGGTTTCCGCAGGGTATATAGCAAGAAATGGAAAATACGCTATCACAAATGAATTTGGTGTAGGCTATGCATTAAGAACCTGTCAAGCTAAGATTGGTGTTACCTCCTCAGCTAACGGAACAGTATCATCATCATATCCAACAGCAGCAAGTGGTTATGGAGATTATGATTTTAATCCTGATGTTTCTTATATAACATTAGATGCAGCTCCTGATTATCCTATAGTATTCTATCGCTGGGAAGGAACTGATTTTGATGGTAACGTCACAACTGTAAGTTATGATTCAACAATCAATGTTTATCATGGATTATATGCAAGTATAAAACCTATATTCATAACTCCTGGGCCTACACCAGGGCCTACACCAGGACCTCCTGCACCAACTCCTGCTCCAACCCCTGCACCATCGGGAGAATACGATTATTACACAGCAGACGTGTTTTCTTGTGGTAATTGTAGCGAATCCATTGATACTATAGTGGTAGCATTCGCAGCAGGAACCCCAGTAACTCCTAACAGATTTTATATACCTATAGGAGGACCCGATGGTAACGCTTACAGAATAGGAAGCTCGACAGCCTCATCTGGACCTGTTCCTATCTTAACGAACACCTATGGATCGTTTACCTCTTGCAGTCTTGCATGTATTGTTTAAAAATATCACAATAGATAGAAACATTTTTCTATTTTTACGTACAATTTAAATAGTTAAACGATATATAAATCAAAATGAACAAAAGCTTCAACATATTGCCGCTTCATAGTACGTTATTATCTTCATCAAGAAGACCGATAACTCCTGTGGAGATTCTAGGCAACTAAGAGAAACTTAAATTCATTTTCATCTAAAAAGCCTAGATCTCTTCAAAAAGATCTAGGCTTTTTTATTGGGTTCTTTGATGTGTTGGAAAATTAAAAAGGAGAGTTGGTAGAGCGGTTGAATACACCAGTCTTGAAAACTGGCATACTGGAAACGGTATCCGGGGTTCGAATCCCTGACTCTCCGCAATTGCCTCCTTAGCTCAGCAGGTAGAGCAACTGATTTGTAATCAGTAGGTCATTGGTTCGATTCCGATAGGAGGCTCATACTAACGTAGAAACCGCACGCTAACATAATATCTGTTAGCGTACGAAAAGTTCGTTAGCAAGCTTATTAGACCCCGCAGAGGCTGGCGCCACCAGTATGGACGTAACGTTCATGCCATACTGAAAGCACGCGGAAACGCTGAAATGGTGGTCGGGTCTATAATTAGAGAGGTGTCCGAGAGGCTGATGGAGCACGCTTGGAAAGCGTGTTTACGAGCGATCGTAACAAGGGTTCGAATCCCTTTCTCTCTGCATATGCCGGTGTGGCGGAATGAATGATCTCGAATTCGAATAGAGATTATTAGACGTCCCGTATTCTAGATAGGTGGTGAATCCGAAATGGACACCGTGAAGGTAAACAGCCCTTCCACCGGCACCTTATTTTGCCTGGGTGTTGAAACTGGTAGACAAGACAGACTTAAAATCTGTTGGATTGCAAAGTCCGTGCGGGTTCGATTCCCGCCCCAGGTACACCCTAAGGCTAGCGTCACGCCGCATTTTGCGTCGGCCTCAGGTTAGATCTACCCAATAGGAGAGGCGGCTGCGACCCTGGGTAGATTACTATATTGGTCCTGTAGCTCAGTTGGATAGAGCAACTGCCTTCTAAGCAGTAGGTCATTGGTTCGAATCCAATCGGGATCACGTTGAAATGTTGGACGTAGCTCAGTTGGCAGAGCACTAGCTTGTGGCGCTAGATGTCGCCGGTTCGATCCCGGTCGTTCAACCACTATTCGGGTAGTTCGGGAGTCAGGTCACCCGGCTTGGTTTGGGACCAAGACAACTCGCAAGTTCGAATCTTGCCTACCCGACCAAAAGATTATAGAGGAATACCCAAGCTGGTGAAGGGGACGGTTTGCTAAATCGTTAGGGTGTTAAAGCCGCGAGAGTTCGAGCCTCTCTTCCTCTACATTTTTTATTTTCAATGTTTTAATATACATTTGAAGAAATAAAAAAGGACTTGTAGCTCAGTTGGTTAGAGCGCCTGACTCATAATCAGTAGGTCCCTGGTTCGAGCCCAGGCTGGTCCACAAAAATAGTGTCTCGGTACGCTCTGGAGAAATCCAACGACGAGGTCTCGGTAAGCGAAACGCGTTCGATCTTACTCAAATGGCCCTCTGTTGTAATTGGTAGCCAAGCCAGACTTAGGATCTGGTGTCGCAAGACGTGAGAGTTCGAGTCTCTCGGGGGTCACAATATAATCCTTTATTGGAATTCGGTAAATAAATGTCAAAAAGATTTAAAAAAATAGTAAAGGAATACAAAGACGCAACTGGATATGAAATATTCGAAGGGGTTAGAGATAATTTTCTTTTTGGATTTCTGGGTGCAACGTTGGTAGTATTCATATCAACAAGAATGGATTTTGCAGTGTTAGCTGGATATTTAACATATTATTTTTTCATGGGAAAAATCGTTAACAGACCTAAGTATGTTACATCACTTGGAAAAATGATAGTGTTTCCGATCCCGTCGGCACTTGGAGCTTTCGCCGGATATAAATTAGCATATTATTTACATATTTGGCTTTCATAATCAACATCTTCGAGAAACAAAATCCAAAAATGATATATAATATTCAATCAAACAAAATGAGAAACCAGAATCAATATAATTATTACCAAATGCCTGAACAAGGTAATGAGGGAGATTATATGGTCAATGATCTGGGATAACATTTTTTAAATATATTTTGAAAACCCAGATCTTATATAAGGTCTGGGTTTTTTATTTGGGGATGTAGCTCAGTGGTAGAGCGGGTCACTGTTAATGACTAGGTCGTAGGTTCGAACCCTTCCATCCCCGCATTGCGAGATAGTTCATTCGGTGAGAACACTGGATTCATAACCCAGAGGTGATGAGTTCGAATCTCATTCTCGCGACGAAGAAGGTTCTTTGACATAGTATAAAATGCTCCTATCGACTAGTGGTTAGGTCACATCCCTTTCACGGATGTAGCACGGGTTCGAATCCCGTTGGGAGTACAAATTGGGGTATCGCATAGTGGCAATTGCGGCTGACTGTAAATCAGCTCTCATTGAGTTCGGCGGTTCGAGTCCGTCTACCCCAACATATGAGTTAACTGTCCAGCGTGGGAACTGGAGCCTGCCGGTAAATCAGGCATCGCAAGATCAAGGTTAGTAAGTGATTCTGATACCTGCAGTACGACAGATCACACGGTTCGAATCCTCCTTAACTCACTAAATTGGAAGCGGTAAGAAGTGTTACTTCATCAAAATTGGTTTGACAACAACACACACTTTTTAAAAATTCTCCGATTTAAATTGCCCGATGGTGTAATGGCAGCACAAATGGTTTTGGTCCATTTAGTTTAGGTTCGAGTCCTGATCGGGCATCTCTTATGGGATGTTAGTAGAGTTGGTCACAATGCCACCCTGTCACGGTGGAGGTCACGGGTTCGAATCCCGTACATCCCGCAATTATTAAATTAAAGATTTTTTGATTATAGGTTTAGTGTATCTATTTTTAAAAACATCAAAAAGATCCCGGTGTCCTTTTTCGCCGTAATGACGATCATTTATTTTTGAACCAGATTCCTCCTCTATTGTGGTACATTTTATAAAATCACAATTTTTCATTTGACATTCAAATGGGGTCCAGTGAATTATATCTGTTTTTGGAAGCGCCTTGTTTATTATTTTTATCCACGAATCAATTTCTTGCGAAAACCGAATGGATCCCCTATTTGCTATGGTTTCCTCTACTGTTCTCTTAGAAATAATATTAAATAATGGAAGATTTTCATCGATTAAAGGAATTAGATTGACCCAATTATCGTTTTCGTCAACTAACCTAAATCTTGAAGTGCTGGTCCACCCTATTATTACAAAATCGTTTTCATTTATCTGATCTATATTTTTACATACTGATTCAAAAATGCTATAATTGCTCACCCCGCTTATTGCTAAATTTTTCTGATAAAGAGAAAGATCCCTGGACAAAAGGTCAGAAAATCCTTCTGGCTTATAGCCTTTCCATTTTATATAATCGTTAGCCCAATCAGATACGAAACCCTCGGTATAGGAATCGCCAAAAGACCAAAGTGTGTTAGACATATAATTAATATATTACTATAGACGCTAAAATCGTAATATTTCAATTCGTATATATAGAAAATAAGAAAAATCGCATGTTTAAATATCTTAGCAAAGAAGAGGTACAGCAACTTTCATTTGATTGGAAGTATAAAGGGTATTCTGTTATAGATCTGATAACACCGGAGGAAGCGGATCTAATATCAGAAAATTTGGACGAGCTAAGAAAGAAAAGAAATTCTATAGATGACAAATATGGAGAATATGATCCATATATTCATCCACATAGAGAATCCGAATTGGTAGAAAAAGTTCTAGGACATCCTAAGATATTAGAGGCCATGGAGTTCGTAATGAATTCAGAAATACAAGGAATACAAACATGGGCATATTTTAAACCACCCGGAGAATTAGGGAGAGATGCACATCAGGATTCTTTCTACGCACAAACCCCGTGGAATAAAACAGCAAATGTTAGCATCTCATTGGATGATACAGATGAATCTAACGGTGGTATTTGGTTCTATGAAGCATCTCATCTATTACCGATTTTACCAATAGAAATAGACGAGGAAAGAGCTAAGCTTAACCCAATAAGATGGAGAAATGAAAGGGGTAAAGCGTGTGTGATGCCAGAGGGTCACAATTTTAATAAGATAACACCGTTCACAAAAAAAGGACAGGCAGTATTTTTGCATTCTAATATAGTTCACGGATCCAATGAAAATAAAAGCGACAGATACAGAAGGTCTGTTTTAAGCGGATACACATCCAAGGGGTGTCAATTTAGAAAGGGAGAGCATATGAAAAGGGAACCAATTGATGTTTATGAACTAAAATTAAAACATTGGGAGGTTAAAAAACTCCAATAATTCTATTTTCATGAAGTTGATTCATACGTTTGTACCAAATAAATTCGATTTGGGTAAGCCAAAGCACGAGAATGTGATCTGGAAAAGCCTAATGTACGTCCAAATGCTGAGTGTTCTCCTTGCAAAAAGAGAATATGGAAAAATATCACTCTACACAAATAATACGATCAAAAAGCAGATTCTTGATATTGGTGTACCATATTCCGAAATAGACACCGATATACTGCAGGATACAACATCAGATTTGTTTTGTATACCTAAGCTTAGAATCTATAGGGAGATAAAAGAACCTTTCGTTCATATAGATACAGATACCCTTATATACAATAAGATAGATTTTTCCAAATACAATTCCTCCGTTTTATATTCTCATCCAGATATTAAGCCTCCTTTGTACAAAAGCGGCGATGATAAGTTAGAAGAGATCTTTAATGATTATCCTGCACTGACTAAAACTGACTATTTTTTCAATGCTTCTGAAGTAACATATCTAGGTCTTTTTAATCGGCTAATCAACGATCATTCTGATTTTAAGATAGGAAGCATCAAGATAAGTCAGGTCCCTAATATGAACATAGTAGCTGTCAATGATTACTCAAATTTTAACGATGCATCGCAAATGTCTTTGGAGCATTATATAAGAAATAAAGGGATAATAGACAGCACGAAAAATGGGGAATGCTATATAGAACAGCTAATGATCCATATGAACATGCTTGAGATAAGTGAGAAATACAGAAAGGACGTGGAATCTAAAAATACGTTTATTTTAAAAAATTCACCCCTCATGATTGACGGAGGAATTAAATCACACGCAGATCAATTGAAGTTTCCATTTACCATGATACACAACTCACATCTAGATTCTGAAATAGATGAAACAATTCGGGTTAATGGAGTATTATACACAAGAGCTAAAGAATATCATGAGCATTACGGGAGGACAAGTAAAATCAATTCGATAGATGAAATTAAGGAATTGTTCGATTTTAATTTTTACGGTCTTTCTCATTTAACATTTTATAAATGGTCTGAAATTTTTCAAGCAATTGTGATAGGATATATTGTAAAAAACTTCGGAGATGAATACGTTAGAAGCATTTATGAATATTACAAAAAAATCTATCCTGAGGGTTATAATATGAATCAATTGTCAAAGGGCGAAAAATTATATCAGGACCTAACCGGATTTAGATTTGAAAAAACAACAGGACTACTTTAGTCCAACACACAAAAAAGCGGGAGTAGCTCATTCGGTAGAGCGATAGCCTTCCAAGCTATAGGTGGCCAGTTCGAGCCTGGTCTCCCGCTCATAATAAACCAGAATATGTCTAATAAACTGTTCTGGTTTATTTTTATAAAATAAATTTAGTATGATTTTTATTATTTACATTTTAAGCATTATTTATTGCTTATTTCAATTAAGAAAGAGACACAGGAGAAACGATCTTGGAGGGGGAATAGGTACATCTCCTGGATTGGATACTATTATGGTTGTCGTATTGGCTCCATTCTTGACATTAGTGGACGTATCGTTAACTTGGATCAGAATATATAAGGAAGCTGAAGAAGCAAGGCGTAGAGGCACTAATACGAGAGTTTAACAATGAAAAGGATTGCGTTATTAATTATCATTATTTCTTTTATGAGCGGATGTGTGATTGTGAAGAAAAGACATTATCATCACAAGACACACAGCTATCACACTCATAAAATATATAAATGGTAATTACACTGGTCGGTGATGAAAAGCGTACGCACGGCAGACATACCCTCCTGTCTCGGGGGCGCGGATAACAAGACAGATAGATGGTAATGGGTTGACCACACGCTTGCAAGCATAAGTGCCATTTATTGAATTGCCGCATGGAGGTTCGAATCCTTCCTGACCAGCACTAAAAACCCAGACCTAAAAGATCTGGGTTTTATTTTTGTTGATTTATTTATTTAGAATGTATCTCTTTATTGGTACACTTGATTTCGGATTTTTCCCATTCAACTAGAGGTTTTTCATTAGGGAAAGAAAAGCATTTCCATTTTTTCTGTGTTTCGAAATAAACGTGTTTGTCTAATTTAGATGGTATTGCAGCATTCGTAGGAACTCTTTTTGCTGGATTATCGAAGGATAAATTAATTATAACTGTGATATTCTCTGAATCGTCCCATTTACGTATTTGTTCTTCTAACAATCTCCAAGATCCTCTATTAAGATATTGATTTTGTAATATGCTATTTAGATAGGAGAATGTTTGTTTTAGATTTTCCATATTATCAGAGAAGGTTGCAGCAGGAGCCCCGTGTCCTTTGTCGTATACATTTGTTCTATAATCATCTGCATCCGATGTTTTGATATTAGGTTCCTTGTAAAAATCCATAGAACCTCTGTTCACGTTTGTTGGTCTGTTAGTAGATCTATACTTGATCCAGATTGGCTGTTCTAGATTTTGGGAGTAAAGTATCTCAAAAACTTGATTCTTAACTTTAACATCTTCTTGCGCTTTTGCTGTTATTGCAAATAAAATCACAACAGCGATCATTGAAAAAATTCTTTTCATATTCTATTTTCTTAATTTATTAACCGGAACATTCACATGTTTACCGAAAGGCATTTTATGACTAGTAGTCATTGCCCATATCATCTTTCTGTGCCATTTTGGTTTCTCAGGATCTTCTGCACCACCGTCGGTAAAGTATATCATACAAGCTAAATCCTTGCCTTTTTTGATTAGATTTTCTTCTACCCATTTGATCGGTGGATCAAATCCGCCGCCATTACCTCCCGTAGACATTTGTTTGGATTTATCTAAAGGCTGAGCTGCAGATGCTAATCTGTCAATTCCACCTGAAGGAGGTTCCATCCCATCGCTACAGTAGATAATGTATATCTCCTTTGGCTGAAAGGTTTTTAATACACTTCTAGATTCTGCCAAGAATGTATTGTATTCATCCTGCCCTATACTCCCTGAGGTATCAACTGCAATAACTACTGTTCCAAATCCTTCTTCTTTCCCCTTTAATCCTGGAAGATATAAATCTCTAGAAGCGAATCTTCTATTAGGTATCTTATACATCGTAGGATCATCATCAGATTCAGATACGTATCTTTGTAAGATCTTTCTCCAATCAACCTGTGGATTTACCAAATCCTCTATGAATTTTCTAAGAGCTGGAGAAACACCTCCTCCGCCAGTTCCTTTATTGGCTGCTCTCTCCGTTATCTCTTGTATTTTCTTGGAGATTTCTTTTTTGTTTACTGGTTCTTTCTTTTCTATTTTTTCGTCCCAGTCTTTTTTATCTTCTCCATCTCCGCCTTCTCCCCATTCTTCACTAGGTTCACCTTCCTCGTCTGATGTCTCACCTCTTTGATCCTTTCCTTCTTTGTCTGTGGTTTCTCCTCCTTCTCCTGGTGTTCCCTCCCCATCTTCGCCTGGTTCTCCTTCCTGATTCTCACCTTCCCCATCTTCTCCTGGGCTTTTCTCATCCCCTTCACCTGGTGTTTTTTCTTCACCCTCTTCGTCTTCAGTTTCTTCCCTCTTATCTTTGAATTCTTTCTTGTCTAACCTGTGTTCTTCCTCACCTCTAACGGAATCAATCTCCCCCATTACAGTCTCTGTTGTTTTTTCCGTATCGATTTCACCAGGTTCTAGAACATCACAGTATGATTTATAAAACGTGTCTTCTCCTGCTTTTTCTAATTCTGCATATATTTCTTCAGCAGATTTTCCTCCAAATTTAGGATCTTTGTATTTGGAGGGAAGGATAGATTTCCCGATACCCTCTAAATAAGGCTCCGCAGCTATGTCACATGCTCTGTTCCAGATAGATTGATCTTTATCCTGCTTTCTGTCAAAATGTTGCAGAGCAAGATGTATAATTCCTTGATTGATTGCCCAGATGACCTCATCATCGCTCATTTCTAATATATTTTCTGGATTGAATATAAAGACAGTTCCGTCGGTTGAAAAGAATTCACATTCTTTAGAAACTGCTACTGGAATTTCAGATAGCACATTTCCGAAAAATCCACCTTTCATCAGGATTTTAGAAATACATCTTTTTACTCTCATGACCGATTTTTCGTAGTTCTCTTCGGTCATTCCGTAGTTAGAAAAGCTCTCTTTTAATAATTGATACTCCTGAAAATTTCTTAATCTTCTCATATTAGATTTCCTTCATGAAGCCCTTATATTTGTTAACAAATGGGGTTACATATTGCTCAAGAGAAGTATCACCTAGATAATTCTTAACTTCCGGATGAGTTCTTTTAATCATATTTAATCCACTCATTGCGATTTCTCCGGAATTTAAATTTGTTAGATATGTGATGAAATTTGTGAATTCGTCTTTGGTTAATTGTTGTCCAGAATTGTATTTAGATACCATATACATAACAGCATACGATTTTCTTAAATCATATTTACCTGATGCTGACATTGGTAATTCTATTGAAGGATCTGTTGGATCTTTAAAGATCTTAGTTATTCTATTGATAGGCCAAACCTTAGTTGTCTCCAGGAAGTCTGTGATAACAGAGGATACCTTTTTACCCAAATGCTTATTGAATATTTTGGATATTTCCAATTCACTTAGTTGTGTACCATTTGCTTCTGCCTCGTCTTTTCTGTCTTGATATTCTTTGGCTGCATAGTCCCAAGCTCTTGGTGTAACCCCCATTGTTGTATCGTATGTGGATAATGAACCTGGCATCATATAGAAATATTCCTGCATCAACTCAACAAATGAAACCACATCGTCGCTTAATCCCTTCTTTCTTGCCCATCCTGTCCAACTTGAGGGATCTGATATAAGATTCACCTGTGCAAATCTATTAGCAAGTGCAAAGCTCATTGGTCTGATTAAACCGCCTGGTTCATCTTCTGGTCTATTTGCAGCAGCAAGGATTAACCATTTACTAGGTATTTTATAATTAGCTCCTGCAATTTCTCTATCAAGTACGACTTTAAGCATTGCTGCTTGTACTGATGGATGCGCTCTGTTGATTTCGTCCAAGAATATAATACCACCTTTACCATCTGGTCCATTATCTAATGGCCATATCATAGGAAGATAGTTAACGGATCTTTTAACGTCACCGTATTTCTTATCAGCCTCAGCACCAGGTAAACCAGCGACATCCGTTGGTTCCATTAAACTAAGAATTACCTCAATAACAGGAACACCCATATCCTCTAATCCAAAGGATTTAACTATGGATGTTTTACCGATACCAGGAGCACCCCATATTAAAAGGGGTCTTCCAGATTCTGGATTTTTAAAATGGTATGTTAACTCTTTTTTAAGTTCAGGAGCGCTAACATCATCTATTTCTGGATCCTGTGTCTTTTGTGCAATTTTCCAAGCGGGTTCTGATTCGCTCATTTCGTTTTCAAATTTTCTGGTGAATTTATAATCTCCGCTTTTCGAACCTTCCGGAAGATGTATCTTTATGAAAGGCTCAGGACTTGATTGATCGTCAAAGCTTTCTGATTCAGGATTATACTTCTTATCCCTGACAGGAATTTCATTTTTGTCCTGGGCTTTTACTAAATTCATTAGCCAATTGCCAGCTTTTTTTGCAATATCTAAACCTCTTGAAAAAAGATTTGCCTCGTTTACAGAGCTAAATGTTTTAAAGTTTTGTATTCTTTTCATCTATTTTGTTTGTTAATCTTCGAAAAATCCTGCAGATTTTAAATCGCTAAGATTGTCTATTGTGTTTGAAACCTCTTCAGTTCCTGATTCTTTTGCTAGTGCTGATATCTTTTCGAAAGTCCCCTCTGAAAAATTTAGTTCAACAAATTCTGCTGGGCTCTTTGTGAATATTTGTAAAAGAAAATCTGTGGTGTCATATTTTTTTTCAACTTCAGGGTCTTCGAATTTCAATCCAATATCTCCAGAGCTTGCTGCAAATAATTCTTTGATCAATTTAGCAGCTTCCTCTATCCCACCAAATGCTTGATACGTTAAAGTGGTATTCGACGGAAACCCGTTTCCTATCTTTCTCCCCTTTATGTCTGCAATTGTTTCTTCGTCCCAGTACTCTTTTTTCATCAGGGTCTCTAATATCAAAGCATTACCTGACTTAAAGTAGTATGCTGAATTTTGACCAAATCCAGGAACTTCCGCAGTTATCGAAGCTACCCCAGTTGCTGATCCAGATTTGAATTCTTCGCCCGCATTCATAACTATAATCCCATCCTTAGATGTTGTCTTCGTGTATCCGATGCGACCTGAGACCCCAGAATTGTTGCCTCCAGAAAAATACGGACTTTTCAATAGCTCATTAGTTTCTACAGTTGCGGGAACTACCAAATATCCCGCTACCCCTGAGTTACTTCTTTGGGAGGGAAGAGAAAGCTTTGAATTCGCTATATCTTTATCTAAAGATTTGAAATTTTTGTCAACCGGGACAAATACAAATGCGCTAAGAGATCCAAAAGAGCTCTCATTCAAAAATCCTTTAAAGTTTAAAACCTTTCTCATTTGTTTATATATCAAAAAATAAACAACGAGTGTTCGAAATATTTTCTCATTTTTGGGATAGAAATACAAGATAATACACTATAATGAAGGCTTTCGGAAAATTTAATGCAGCTATTGATTGGACTAAGGAGAAAATGAATGACTTCTGCTATGAGGTTCACACTGAAAAATGGCAGGGAAAGGATATAAAAAATGACGACAAGTTCGCCATGATAGAAATCCTAAATCATTCATTTACATGTACTATGGTGGAAGATATACCAGAATTGGTCAAACAGATTAGTCCCAATCTTCCTTGGGCAGACGATCATTTCGAAGAAAGGGTTGGAGGCAAACCGTTAAATCCTCCCCCCTCACATAATTGGTGGCCATTCGCTCAAAAGAATAATGCAGAATTCGGGGGAACTACTAAATTCTCCCATACGTATCCGGAAAGGATGTGGCCTAAATATGCAGACGATGCAAAAGATCCTTATAAAGGGATAAGATTTAACTACGGGGATTTTAGCGATGTTATAGATTTAATGGTCAAGGAACCCTTCACCAGACAAGCATTTTTACCCATTTGGTTTCCTGAAGACACGGGAGGTGCTAACGGAGAAAGAGTTCCGTGCACGATTGGGTATCATTTCATTAGGAGACACAATTACCTTCACATAGTTTACTATATAAGATCCTGCGATTTCTTTAGACATTTCAGAGACGACATATATTTAGCTTGTAGGAAGGTTATTTGGCTACTTGAAAGATTAAGAGAGAAAGATCCAGATTCATGGAATGACGTTAAGCCTGGTATGTATACGATGCATATAACATCATTACATGCATTCAAGCACGAAAAATTTCTATTAAAGAAAAAGTAAAAGCATTTTTATCCTTCATTTAATCTTTTTACATTTACGTCTAAAATAAAAATAAATGGCTGATTTTTGCAATAAATGCGCTGAAGAATTGGGATTTGGAATTCCGGACATAGATGTTTATAAAATTCACGAATCTCTCGAACCTGGGTTTTTTGAATCCTGCCTTTGTGAAGGATGTGGAATGCTTGGTGTAGCAAAGAGCGATCACGGGGAATTATTTGTCATACACGATGACGATGAGGGAAATTCGACATTTTCCGATTATGAAAATTATAAAGGACTAAAAAAAGATAACAATGAGTGATAGCCCATCATATCTTAGAGCATCTCTAAAAACAGGAAAACCCATAGTCTATGTTGATATGGACGGGGTATTATGTGACTTTGATAAAAGGCACGAAGAATTAATGGCAAAAGGAATAAATCAATTCCAAGCTTTCAATCACGCATTCGCTTTTAAAGATTTAGATCCATTGCCAGGAGCTATAGAAGCTTGGCAATCCCTCCAGGAAAAATACGACACGTATATTCTTTCAACAGCAATGTGGTCCAATACCTATGCTTGGACCGATAAAAGAATCTGGGTTCAAAAATATCTTGGAAAAAGTGCAAATAAAAAATTAATTCTCTCTCACAACAAGGGATTACTTAGAGGGGATTATCTAATAGATGATAGGATTGCTAACGGGGTAGCTGATTTTGAGGGAGAGCATATACATTTTGGAACTGGAAAATTCCAGTCATGGAAAGAAATTTTGGACTATTTACTAACTAAAGAAACCACTAATGAAGAGGATCAAATCAATAATCTTGCACAGAATAAAGAGGTATCTGAGTAAAAGAAGAAAATCGGATCTTAAAAAAGCATTAAAAGAACTCAAAGAGAATCAATCAAAAATAGTTGAGATTGCAAATTATCTAATATCTCACACAGATTCTAAATTGGTTTATTCTGTCCTTTCCGGCACATTCTTTATAGAATATAAAGAGGTAATTTGTAGAATAGAAAGTGATAGAATCATCGTTACCAATGGCTTATACTCTTACGATATATCAATTCCCACAGTTATAGCATACGATCTCACTAAAAGATTCCTAAATCACTTAGAGTCCAGAAAAAGAGGGGTGGAAAGAAAAATTAATTTCAAATTGACATCCTCACTAGGTAGGGTCCATCAACAAATAATGTCGATTTCAGAATCCGGGATTTAAAACCAACTATCTAGCCCCACCAAATCGGTGGGTTTTTTGTTTCATTTTTTTGTTTCGAAAAATGCTAATACATTTGGACTATGGAAAATCTAAACAATTTAAGGGAGAGTGATCTTTTTGATTCCTCCATCGACGATTCTATAACAGAGGCATATAATGATTTATACAGATGTTTGGAATCCCAAAATCATTATTCTATAGCCAATAGAAGGGATTCTAGGGAAACCCTGGAATCCATGATAGATCACTTTAAAAGCACAGAAGAGTATGAGAAATGTGCTCTTATTTATTCTATTTTAAAAAAATCCGAACAATAATCCCCTTTTTTGAGGAAAATTATTCAAGTGGGGAATATATAAGACGTAAAGAAATATAAAACATTCTATGCAGAACTTAAAACCAATGGAGGATTACAAAAAAGATAAACTCTCCAAAGCAACTCAAGAAGACGATCTAAATGTAGCTGATATGGCTGATGATATGGGCATGGAGCCAGAAGATGATTCTACTGACGAATTCCCTGCGGACGAACCATCGACTGATACATTCTCTGCTGAAGTCCCTACGCACTTAGAGGTTGAGGCTAACGCTCCAAGACCTTATATGGTGATAACTAATCTTAAAAAGATAGCAGATCAAGCAAATCAATTGATTAGCATGGTACAAGCTTCTGGTAAGGTTGAGCAATGGGCAGTGGATCACATCACAACATCTGCTGATGATGTGGAAGAGGTATTTAACTATTACAAGTATAAAGATTAATTTTTTCAACTAATATTTAAAAGCCTCGGAAACCCCGGGGCTTTTTTATTGTATAATAGTTAAATATAAAAAACATGGCAGATCGTAATTTCAGAAGGGTTAAGAACATCGAGAAAACGTTAGAAAAGTATTACAGGGATTATTTCGAAAGAAATGCTACAAAATTCATTTGGAAATGGCCATATAAGATGTCAGATCTGGATACAACATTTGTTTACGAGAACGAAGAATACACTTTAATCGGTCAAATAAGCGAAGCAACATTCTTTTTAAAGAAGAATGACGATGATTCCCAATGGTTCGTGGCTGGACATATATTCCAGGAAAAATTCACGAGGAAATAAAAATAACTGATACAGGTGAGGGCTTTTAGAAAAATAGGGAGTAATGAGACTGTGGACCTACTTCAATATGTTAAAAACATTCTGGAGGAAAAGCCGGACACAAAGATTTACGTGGGATGCGACAGTCAAAGCTATGCTAGCAAAACTGTTTATGTGACGACCGTTGTTTTTAGATACGAAAACAGGGGTGCTCATGTTATCTATAAAAGAGAGGTTCTCCCAAAAATCAAAGATTTATGGACAAAACTTTGGGGAGAATTGCAAAGATCTATCGATGTTGCGGGTTACCTTAAGGTGGAAGGAGGTATTAATATACATCAAATAGATCTGGATTACAACAATAACCCCAGATACAGATCTAACGTGATTGTAAAGACCGCTATTGGATATATGGAAAGCATGGGATATAACTATGCAATAAAACCAGAAACCCTTATAGCAATTAGCGTTGCTAATGAGCTTTGCAGGTGAAACAAGTCTTGGGGAAAGATATATAATACTTAAATTAAAAAACAATTATGAAAAAAGCATTAGCAATTTTATCTGTTTTAGCATTAACGGCATGCGGAAACGGATCCACTAAAGAAACAACTACAGATTCAACAGCTGTTCAAGTTGATTCAACTGCAGTAACTGCAACTGACTCCACAACTGCTGAAATTCCAGCAGAAGGAACGGAGATTAAATAACTGATCTAAGAAAACTAAAAAAGCAGGTTTTGCCTGCTTTTTTTGTGGGGTAAAGAAAATGGTTGAATAAAATCGGAAATCTAATCACTCTATTGTCTATAATGATTAAATAATTAATGAATTATGGCTAAAGAAAAATCAACATCAAAGAAGGAATTCTCTTTTCTTGATCTGGATAAACAACTTTCGAAAATTGAGGGATTTGAAGCAGGATCTATTTTAGAAGAAAATGAATTCTCAGAGGTTACCGAATGGATCGGAACCGGTAATTACGTTTTAAACGCTCAGCTTTCCGGAAGTCTTTTCGGAGGTGTAGCCAATAACAGATCAATGGGAATTGCCGGAGATCCACAAACTGGCAAGAGTTTTCTTTGTATGAACATTGTGAGAGAGTCACAAAAACAAGGATATAACGTGATTTATTGTGACACAGAAGGAGCTATTGACCGATCAATGGCAAAGAAATTTGGTATAGACACAAACACTGTTAGATATCAACCTATCAAATCTATTTCCGATTTTAAAATATTTGTTGCAAATCTTGTCGATCAAATCAAGAAAGCAAGAAAAGAAGGAGCAGATCCTAAGATCCTGCTAGTTTTAGATTCATTAGGAATGCTTACCACAATGAAAGAATCCGCTGATGCACTAAAGGGCAAAACAGCAATGGATATGGGTATTAGATCTAAGGAAATGAGAGGTTTATTCAGAGAAATCACATTGGATCTAACAGGTGTTAGAATTCCTTTAATCTGTACCAACCACACAACCACAGCAGGCATTGGAAGTTTTATGACAACCAAAGAAGCTTCCGGTGGTGATGGTCCAATCTTCTCTATGAGTAATGTGATCATGTTATCTAAAGCACAACTTAAAGATAGCAACGATAAGAAAACAGGTATTATTGTTACATCAACCCCAAAGAAAACAAGATTTACCAGACCATATGCTACTAAATTCCATATTTCATTCATTAATGGTATGAATCCATACGTTGGTTTAGAGGAATTTATTTCTTGGGATGTTTGCGGAATTGAAAGAGGAAAATTAGAGGTTGATAAAAAGACAGGAGAATTAGAATTTACTGCTAGTGCATCGTCTACAAAATGGGCAGTTGCTCATTTGGGTAAATCAATCTTTTCTTCACAATTATTTACACCGGAGGTTTTCACCGAAGATGTGCTAAGAAAAATAGACGAGAAGGCGATTAAGCCACATTTCCTATTACCAGATCTATTCGACATGAACGAGCTTGATGCTATAGTTAACGGAGAAGAAGAAACAGAAGAGGATGGAGAAGAATAAAATCAAAATGAAATATCATATGGGTATCTGGAAAGAACTTCCAGCATACCCTACTGAGGAAGATGTTATATTCGAACTTAATAGCTATTTAATTCGAGACGGAAGACCACATGGTGAGTTTTCCGAACAGACATTTAACTCTTTCTTCCCTTCGGGTTGGGAAAAAAACAGACACGGCGAATTGGTGCAAGCCCTTATAGAAAAGGGAACGTTCGAAAAACAAAAGACAAAACAAAGCACTAAAACAGTTTATAAAATCAAAGACAACCCCCATTATTAATTATGGTTAATTCTCACTTAGAAAATGTATGGTTCTGTAGTATAGTTTCTGATGCAATTTATGTTGAATCAGCTAAGCCCTCGTTTTTCAAGGACGTTAGATATCAGGAAGCATTTAAGATCGTAAAATCATTCTGGAAAAAATATTCACAAATTCCTTCAACCCAGCAGGTAAAGGAAATTGTAAGAATGCTTAAGCTTGGCGATAAATTGCCAGAAAATCAGGTTGACACTATCTTTGATATAAAACTAAGTGAATATGATCCAGAATGGCTAAGGGAAAACACGGAGTCTTGGATTGAATGGAAGAATCTGGAGCAAAGCGCAATGGATGCTATCACATACATCAAGTCCACAGAGGTTAGCCCAGAGAATATCAAGGATGTAGTTAACACATTCAAAACAATAGTCAACGAAAGAAATAGTTTAGACTTTTCTTTCGATCTTGGATTGGATTTCACAGATCCTGAAAATCACAAACAACCTAAATCTAACACATTCTCTTCCGGATACGATTTTATAGATCTAGTTCTTGGCGGTGGATTTTCTGCCAAGAATCTTTACGTGTTTTTAGGTCAGCCTAAAGTTGGTAAAACATTATGGCTCGGTAACATTGCTGCACAGGCAATTAGAGCATCAAGTAATGTTGCAGTGGTAACCCTGGAATTAAGTGACAGAAAATACATGAAGAGAATAGGATCAAATCTTCTTGGAATTAAAATGTCAGAGTATAATGGAGCAACTGAGGATGGCGAGGTTATCAAAAAGAAGATAAGAAATTTAGCATTCGATAATCTGGCAACACCAGGTCAACTGTATGTTAAAGAATTTGGAACGAGCCAGGCATCAGTATTAGATGTTGAAAAATGGCTTAGAAAGGTCGAAGAGGTAAAGGGTATTAGATTTAAGATCATAGTTATCGATTATATCAATATCATGAAAAACTGGAGAAATCCAAACAGTGAAAATACCTATATGAAGATTAAACAGATCGCAGAGGATCTAAGAGCAATGGGGCAAAGAAACGAATGGGCAATTGTCACTGCAACCCAAACAAAACAATCAGAATTTGATGCTACCGATCTTTCGATGAACTCAGCATCCGAATCTTCTGGATTGGTTGCAACAGTCGATGGTATGTTTGGTATTATACAGGATCCTTTAATGTATTCAAATAATGAATATAAGATCAAAGTACTTGCTAATAGAGATGAAGGATATAAAAATTCATATAAAAAATTTATTGTAGATTATAGCCATATGAGGATCACAGAGGATCCCAACTCCCAAATAATGAATGAAAATTAATGAAACAAAAGAAGCTAATCGAGGAAGTAGAGGTTCCCGAAACAGAAGCAATACCAATAGATCCTTCGTATGCTGAATATCTTCAAATTGAAGACACAACAAAAGATTACAGATCCTTCAAGGCATCAAGAGATGAAGATGATGAAGATTATCTACATCTTTCAGCTTTAAACGATCTTGTTTATGATATTTTTCACAGATCCAGATGGTGTGCATTAGGTCCAAACAAAAAAATACCAAAAGATCTGATACCTTTTTTATTTCAGGATCTATTAGAAGAGATGGCAGAAACTGAATTCACCACGGTTGAAAAGTTTGTTGCAATATGTGATTTCATGAACGTTGGATATTTAAAGGCTTACGAATTGATTCACATGAAATATAAGGAATTAATAGTTAACGAAATGGATCAGAAATTTGGAATAGTATCCAAAAAGAAGATCAAGAAAATATTCTAGAATGAACATAGCGAAAGCAAAAAGATTATGGATGATAACGGACACTCATTTAGGTGTCCGAAACAGCTCAGAGGAATGGATACAAATCATGAGAAAATATTTTTTTGAATGGTTCATTCCGCTAGTTAAAAAGGAGTACAAGCCCGGAGATATTTTAATTCATCTTGGCGATGTTTACGATTCCCGACAAAGCATTAATTTAAAAGTTCTCAATCTTTGTGTAGAGGTTTTTGGCGAATTGTCAAAAGTATTCACAGATGGAGTTTATGTTATAGTTGGAAACCATGACATATACACTAAAGAATCTAATGAGATAAATTCTCTAGCTTCTTTGAAGTGGATTCCAAACATTAACATATTCGAGGATCCGATATCCATGACGTTTGGAAAAAGAACAGCATTTATGATGCCATGGAGATCTAATGAACACGTTGCTGCTGAGCTTTTAGCAGAGACTGAAAAGCACGATTATCTTTTTTGCCACTCAGATATCAGGGGACTTAGCTTTAACAAGTTTACAAAGATCGAGGATGGAATAGGATACAATAAGCTGGAGAACTTCGGAAGAGTTTATTCCGGACATATACACTACTCTCAGAATTTCGGAAAAGTTAGAATGTTAGGATCACCTTATCAGCTAACGAGATCTGATATGGACAATAAAAAAGCAATCCTATTACTAGATTTGGAAACAGAGGAAGAGATTCTTTTTGAAAATGAATTCTCTCCTAGGTTCATTAAAATTGGATTTGATCAGGTTCTAGAAAAAACTCCAGCGGAACTTGAAGATATGTTTAGAAACAACTTTGTAGACGTTTTAATAGATCCAAAAATAGCAGTCAAAGCTTCATTAGGGGTATTAACCGAAATGGTAGCCACGCAGCTTAAAACAACGTTTACGCCGATCAAGGATAACACTGAGAATGATCAAAATTTAGAAGAAGCTCTTTTCAGCTTGGACGGAAGAAATTTCTCCATCGTAGATTTTGCTGATGAGTATATTAATTCTCTTAATGAGCCAGACGAAGTGAAAGAGAAGATGAAAAAGACAATTAAGATCCTATATAAAAGAACAACAGATAAAGAAACAGAAGCATGAAATTAACCAAGATTGAATGGAGAAATTTTGCATCTTATGGAAATAAGATACAATCCTTAACACTTGATGAAAATACTGGTCTATATTTAGTTGTCGGAGAAAATGGAGCAGGTAAATCCACAATCTCTGATGTTATAACATTCGGATTATATGGAAAGCTAGATGGAAAAAAATTAAAAGATATCCCGAATAGAATCAACGGAAATGCGTGGGTTAAAATAACCTTTGTTTCTAATGGTGAAGAATATATGGTAGAGAGAGGATTAGATCCTTCTCTATTTAATTTGTATGTTAATGGAGATCTATACGATAAAGCAGGATCGAGATCTGTTCAGGAATATCTAACCGATGACATCATTCAAATTCCTAATTACGTTTTTAACAACACAATCTCCCTCTCTATCAATGATTTTAAGAGCTTTCTTAAAATGTCACCTGCAGATAAAAAATCTATCATAGACAAGATCTTTGGATTCTATGTCATTAATGAGATGAGAGATCTTTTAAAAGAAGAATCTAAAGGCATTAGGGAAAATATCATCCGCATCAATGGTGAAATAGAAGCTCTATCAAAGACTATATTAAAAACCCAGAACGAAATGGAGTCTTTGTCCGAAAAGATAAAAGAAACATCAAAGGATGAAATAAAAACTCTGGAGGATAAAATATCTAAATTCTCATCGCTAGCGACTATCCATAAAGAAAAAATGGAAGGGTTTAACAAGACCGAATCTGAGGTTAGCGATCAAACTAGGAAGTTGTACAGAATCATTACCAATAGTAACGAATCTATCAGAACTGTAGAGAAGAAGATTAAGCTTTACGATAATGATAAATGCCCAACATGCGAATCTGATTTATCTGGATCGTTTCACCAGAGTGTGAAAGATGAATTAAACAGACAATTGGATGGATTTAAAAAAGATCTAGAGGAGAATCAAAAAAGTTATGACGATTCTCTTAAGCAAGAGGGAGAATTGAGAAAAGAAAAATCCGCCATCACAGAAAAAGGAAACAAGATATCAATCAATATAAATTCTGCAAAGGAAGAACTTAAAAGATTGAAGAATGCTCCTTCGTCACAGGGGTTGGATTCTCTGAAAAGAATTGCAGAGGAAACTAGAGAATCAGTTCAAGAATTTACACAGGATAAAGCAAAGGAGGAAAAGAAAAATGAATGGATTAAGAAAATAGAAGACGTTCTTGGTGATAAAGGGGTAAAACAACTTGCACTAAAGACTATTTTACCGTCATTAAATGGAAATATCTCAGAATTAATGAATTCTTTGCATCTTCCCTATACAGTTACTTTCGACGAGGATTTTAACGCATCTGTGGTTCATATGGGAGAGGAGATATCAACATCCACACTCAGTACTGGGGAGATGAAAAAAGTGGATTTCGCAGTCCTTCTTTCCGTTATTAAATTAATGAAAATAAGATTTAGCTCCATAAATCTACTATTCCTCGATGAAATCTTTAGCTCAGTAGATCCTGATGGCGTTTATACGATATTAAACACGCTGAGAAAAATATGTGACGATCTTGGCTTAAATGTGTTTGTTATAAACCATGCACCTATGCCTACCGAAATATTTGATTACAAGATGGAGATTCAAAAAAGAAACAACTTCTCGGATCTTCTTATAGAGAAGGTATAGGAATTTCAATATATAGGAGTATGGCGATATCATCTAGAAACGATATAGAAAAATACTCTTATTTCTTTGTTACTAAAAACAACAAAAGATCCCTTTCCAAGCTTCCAGCTAGTGAATTCTTTATTTACAGGTTTGAAAATCCAGTTTCCTCCAGTAGAGGTAAGGCATTTTTAACCGACGAATATGTCACAAATGTTTACGAGCTTAGTGAGAATCTTTACAGACAGGGATCATTTTTGCATCCTAAGTACACGAATCAGAAAAATTTACCTATAGAGTTCAAATATACAGAACTCCCAGTAATAGATGTTTTGGTAGAGGAAAGTAGGAACATAAGATAAAATTTATGAATTTTTTAGACAAATTTAACAGCGATGACATCTTCTTTAGAGGACTTATCATAGGTATGTTAAAAGCACTAAACGAGAAAATAACATATTTTCAAACAACTAGCGGTGGTAATATTCAAGAAATCTACATCCCGTTCTTTTATTCACTAGCAGGAGACGAATCTTTCCTGCAAGATTTTTATCTGAATTATGGAGATTGTGATGGCAATCCTGCTTTTGCAGAAGGTAATTATGACGTTATTCCGAGGGGTATACTAGAATATTCAGGATCAAGAGTAAACACAGCATCATCGACAAACAAATATGTTAGAGGAACCTACGAAAAAGAAATAATGCAAGATAGCGGAGGATCAGAAATGCGAGCATATTCTGCTTATTTGTCTCCTATACCAATAGATGCAACATTTAATCTTAAAATCAAAGTAGACACAACAACCGATGCACTAAAAATACAAGCAAGAGTAATTGAGGTTTTATTCAAAAACTTTATCTACTATTTCGAATACAACGGATTTAGAATCCCGGTTCAGGTTTCTTTACCAGATACCGTACCAGAAAAAACACCAAATCAGTTCGCATTCAGCTACGGAAGCACAAGAGGCGAGGGAATAACTCTAACCCTTTCGGTTAACACTGAAACCTATCTTCCACAATTAGATCTAACAACTGAAAGATTTAGAGGTAATCTGATGCAAGGAGGTATCAAAGTAAAAACAGAGATTGGGGTGGTTCCTGAGGATAATTCCACAATTTTAAAAGGAATTAACATTGTTTCTGAAAAGACCATTAAATAATTCGCTGATATATAGAAGCGATGACAGATCCTATTATATTTACGTCTATAGGTAACTATAGAATTATCAGCTATAATGCTCCATTTAAAGGCGTTGAGAATTTTAATGGGTGGATTATAGAAACCGAGGAAGAGCAAGAACCCAGCAGTTATTTATTAAAGGAATTCAGATGGAGCATCAATAATAGTAACTGGTCTTTGTGGATGCCACTTCAACAAGAGGTTATAGAGGGATTAGAATTAAACCCAGATAAGGATCTTTATCTAGAATTTAAATTCACTGCTCATTCAGACGAGGATGCAAGCCCGCATCTTTCAGAGGGAACAAATTTGCACCCCCAGATAGTTTTAAATAATTTTGATCTGGATCTTAAATACAGAGTTATAGATTACAGGGATTATGCAACTAAACCTGCTGTTCTATGCTCTAAGGAGATGTACACAAAATCTATTATTTTTAATGATTGCTCCGCAGATAAGCTCTTTAAACCGTATGACGTAAATAGAGGGATTAACATCTACCAAGATTTAAGTAAGGCAGTAAACACACTATTTGGGCATGAGGTTAATTATTATTCGGTTCAACCTAATGGAAGAGGTAAGGATGTAGTTCTTAAAGAGTACAGCTTATTTGATGTTGTTGCTGAAAAATGTATTAAAGTAATGGTTCCTGGAAATAAATTTCCAGACAATAAACCAATATACGATACATTCGGTATACAATTTGAACAGCCTTTAGAAATCGATATTGATAGAAAATATTTTGAAGGAATTTTCGGTAAAGGTGCAGCACCAAGAAAAAGAGATATTATTTTCTTCCCACTTACCAATAGAATCTATCAGATAGAATCTACATATCTGCACAGGGACTTTAATTTATATCCTGTATACTTTAAATGCCAATTGATGAAGTATGAGGTTAAGCAAAACACCCAGTTCATCAATAAAGTTGCAGAGCAGGAACTTTTAGATTACACAGTAAATACGACAGATCTATTTGGAGAAGAGACCAAAAGCGAGATAGAAAAGGTAACAAAGAAACAGCAATATTTCGTATCATCGCAAAGAAGAAATGAGGATCCAACCAGAGCTTATATCGATGAGTATGTTCCTATTATAGAATTTGATTTGAATAATAACTGGACTATAGTTTTTAATAGTTATTATGATCTAGAAAGATTTACATATGATGATCCAGATTCTGCTAGTAAATCTGAGGTGGAAAGAGAAGCTGTAAGATATAAATCAATTCCATCCCTAAGCGAGACAGAGGAATTGTCATTTACTTGTTGGTTTAAAACCAGAAATTATGTGGATAAAACAAAATTGGTTAATCGACCAGCACCAAAGGTTTCTATATCTTCATATACACAAGGTGACGGATTTATAACGTATTCAACCTGGCCAAATCTTCACAAATTGACTACAGGAGATAATTACGTTTCGGTATTAGCTGATGCACCAAGATCTGGTGGTTTTAAAGTATTGGAAATTCCAGATGAGTACACTTTTAAAGTGAAAGATAACGGAACTGAAATAACAGCATCCCTTGCCACATGGAAGGTACAAAAAGCTCAGGCTAGAACTTTGGTATACGGAAGAAATGTTCATAATCAAGGAATATGGATTCAAATGATCTGGTCTGGAACTAATACAACTACATCAAGTACTGAGTACATTCAAACTGGGTCATTCAGAATTTTAATTAACAACCTGGAAATTCTATCTCCGTTCGGTGCAGGAACACCATCAGCAAATGGATATTTCATTCCGTCTCTTGACGAATGGTATGGATTTGTATTTAACTTTTCTAATATATTTAAACAACACTCGATTAACGTTTGGCAAATGCTATACGACCCGGAAAATTCGGAAGCACAGACATCAGATCTAGGAATGGTTCACTATAAAGAGGGATTAAATACCGATAAATATACATACGCACTAACTTCAGACCTAGAAACTGACAATCAAAGAGTAACTTGGAATACTGATAATAATTCATACAAAGTTCTTGGGGGACCTTTATATTTAAGTAACTTAAGGATCTTCCAAAACATGATAGAAAAAGAAAAACAATCAGCAATCTTGAATCAGAACGTAGTTGGAGATTCACAATTAGCGATTATTATAGATAATGCTAAGCCTGTTCTTAAATTACCTAAGATTGCTAAAAACCGATAAATTTATGCCAAGAAGACCCCCTAAAAATACATCAACTAAGCCAAACGTAGAAGAAGCGCTTAGAAAAAAACAGCAATTGGAGGATCTAATTTTTTCGAACGATACTTTAGATGGTCTAACAGCTCCTGATATCCCCGCAATGAAGCCGGAAAGGATCATGAATTTCGATGCTCTAAAAACTGAGGTTGAAGCAGAATCTAAAGCTATTTTAACATCGCTGATTAAATTTCACATGGATACTGATATCATCAGCGAAGATGATTATGTAAACTACAGAGCTAAAATAGATGCACTGAGTATTTCAACGATGGCGTTTCAAATAAGAACAGCACAACACGCCGTTACTAAAATGCTTGATGAGATAGATGCTGGAGGACAATATCAAGCTAGAAATTTTGAGGTATTAACGCAGATGCAGAACCAATTGATGCAGATGCCTATAAAATTCCAGGAGTATCTTTCCAAGATGGAAAAGACATATAAAGACTTAAATAACGAGGCTAGAAATTCCGGTAATATACAACAAAGAGAAATAGTAGACAGCGAAGGAAATCCTGTTACCATACCGGGAATTAATGGTGAAGGTGGATCAGTAAAAGTTAGAGGTAACAAAACTCTTATGGAGGGATTACAAAACGTAATCAAAACAGAGGTCATAGTTAAAAAGGCACAAATAATTGAAGACGTAGACAAAAACCTGATAGATCCTAAGATGAAAGATCTAATAACCCCAGAAAACGAATTAAAGCAGCAAATCGAAGACGAGACTAAAATAGAGCTAGACGACGATTTATTTTAATATATGGCTGAAGAAAAACAACAAAGTAATTATTGGACCACAGAGAGGGTCAATAAAATAATCCAGAATGCTGACGAAAACGGAGTTGATTTCAAAGATGTCGATAATCCGTTTCACGAAAACGATCCTGAGCTGAGAAGAGGTGGTATATTGTTTGAATACACCGAGTGGGAAGTAGAGGAATTCAAAAAATGTGCATCTGATGTTAGATATTTTGCTAACACCTATTGTAATGCCATGACCGATGAGGGTATTAGAAAAATCACTTTAAGAGATTATCAAGAGCAGATCCTAAGCCAATATCAAGAACATCGATTTAATATCTTTCTAAGTCCGAGACAAAGTGGAAAAACCGTAACCTCTTCCATATTTTTATTGTGGTATTTACTTTTCAATTTTGATAAGAACGCCATGATTCTTGCAAATATCGGTGATACTGCAACAGAATTAATGGATAAGATCAAAATCATCATGAAGGGTCTGCCATTCTTCTTAAAACCCGGCGTATTTGTATACAACGTTATGACCATGAAGTTTGATAACGGATGTAGAATAATGGCTAAGACGACAACTAAACAGTCCTCTATCGGTTTTACTGTGCACTTCTTATACATGGATGAGTTTGCCCACATTAACCCAAATTTCATAGGACAATTCTTTAAATCTGTATATCCGACCATTTCATCTTCCAAAATATCCAGAATTATTATCACATCCACCCCAAATGGAATGAATAAATTCTACGAGATCTATAAATCAGCTATCGAAGGACAAAATGAATTTAACCCAATAAGAGTGGATTGGTGGCAGGTTCCCGGAAGAGATGAGGAATGGAAAAGAAAAGAAATAGCCAATTTAGGATCCGAGGAAGATTTTAACCAGGAATATGGTAATCAGTTTTTAAGCTCTTCTAAATTATTGCTAGATTCATATACACTAAAAAAGCTGAAGAAAACCGAGGTTCAATTTGTACACAAGGAGCTTTTGCCATTTCAGAATTCAATAATAGACTACTCAGATCTTACCTGGCACCCAAGCTTTGATCCATCCAATCTATGGGAAGAGGGAGAAAACAAGAGGTTTATCATATCAATAGACACAGCAGGTGGAGGGGGAGGAGATTATAGTGCTGTTAATATATTAAAGATATCACCCAAACCACTGGCTCTAATAGAGGAAAAGAAATTTTTCGAGGACGAATCTGACTTTTTCTCTCTTCTGCAAGTTGGTTTATTTAGATCTAATATGATCCAAATAGAGGAGCTAAAGGTTTTCTTAGAGATATTATGTACTGAGGTATTTAATCCCGAGCAGATAAAGATAGTGATGGAGGTTGACTATAGAGGGGAGTATCTAATAGAAAAATTATTAAGTGGTGAGAAGTTATTTTCAGAAATGTTTGTTTACACAAAACACACAGAGAGCTCAAGGCAAATGAAGCCTGGGGTTAAGGTTACACCAAAGACCAAAGAAAAATACTGCGAGGACTTAAAGATCAACACCAGAAATGCAAGAATAATCCCAACAGAGATAAACACCATCCTAGAACTGAGCAATTTTGGTGAAACTAGCAAGGGAATCTATCAAAGTCAGATAGGAAAGGATGACATAGCAATGACACTGGTGAATGCAAATTCAGTTTTTGAATATCAAGATTTCATGTATTCAGTAATGGATATTTATGACACGGTCCCTGAAAAATACAAGAATGCTATCAACAAAAAGATAGCAGAATCGGGTGAAGGAGGGCTTACCGGGGATGCCGGAGGAAGGGAAATGGAAACTTATAACGTTTTTAAGGACTTCTTTTGATGAAATATTTGATATATAGTTAAAGAGCAGGACACCCTAAAGTTCTAGCCTCGAAAAGATATATACAAGTAAAAAATACAAAATGGCAAAGAAGTTAACTCTGGATCTATCCGTTTTTAAAAGTTCTGGTGTCTACACCTTAGAATTTGATGCTTCTGAAAATATTGTAGTAAATCCGCAGACTGTTAGATTGGTAGTTGGTTTTTCAACTAAAGGACCTTTCAACACTCCGGTTTATGTACCCGACGTTCAGACAGCACTTAAAGTTTTTGGTGATATCGACAGATCTTTAGAGAAAAAAGGATCATTCTTTCATCGATCAATATTCACTTGCTTAAACAGCGGTCCTGTTTTTGCTCTGAATCTACTTAAATTAAATAACACAGTTACTGAGCAATCAGAACCTGATGTAGCAAATGGTGCTGATGTTGCGAGATATAGAGCTTTCTCTTTAGATACAGCTGAAGTGAATGGTTTAAATCCAACAGAAGAATATACAAGAGTGAACGCTAATCTCCCTAACCAGGATAAATTAGTATCTTCATATTACAACAAAGAGAAATTTTGGTTTCCTGATCCGAATATGCTTCTTGCCACAGTACATACAACGGATAGATCAAAATTATTTAGCTTGGTTAACCTAAGCCAAAATCCGATAAGTGTAATTGTTAAGAAATCAGTAGATTCTAGATTACCTATTAAAGGATTTGATATCACTGCTAGAGAATATTTTGGAGCTAACAACGTTCCTTCCTTCGTGAATCCTAACGATTATATCTCCGATTATTTCGTAGATGTTATTGCAGTTAGTGGAAATTGGGCTGATTATTCAAAATTATCTTTGGACCCATTATACTCTAGCTATTTTACATCCAAAGGATTTATCAAGGATCAAATAGACAACTTCTTATCTCTTAAAGAGGTAAACGTGGTTTTCACAATCACTGGATGTTTAATTCCTGATTTCATAGATCAAAACGGAATTACCCAATACATTAAAACATTAATCAACAATCAGATCGGAAGCACTGGTATTTTATGTGCTGTTAACGAAGAGGGATTAGACGATCTTGAGTCTGGTGAGTATTCTTACCTTGACTTGGTTGGTCACCACTTAACAGGAGCATTGGATCCTTCCAATCCTGCAATCACAGAAATAGATTTCTTAAGCTATAGCTCACCATTATCTGCAGATCTTACATATCAAATAGATGAACCAAACTATGTGAATGATCTTAACAACGTAGGTGAAGAATTAAACGAGGTAGCTACAGTATTCTCTTCAGAATTTGAATCACCATCAACAAACGGTATCGATGATGAAGAATTTGTTACATACAGCAGTTCTGCTTTAGATGGTGGATATCCATATTTACAAACAGCTATCAGTGGACCTACAAAAGCTGCTAAGATCGCGGATCTTAAAGCATTCTTAGCTAACACAGCAGTATCGCTTGCACCTAAATTTATAATCGGTAAAGTAACTGGAGATTTAACAGGCAACTCACAAGCATTAGAAAATTTTGCAAATGGTGATTTAGTTAAATTGAAAGTAGTTGAAGTTAAAGAGGTAACAGTTTCACCAGGAAATATTCAATTAAGAATCAAATGGTCACATCCTTTATTTACAGCTTCTGCTCCATTAGTTAGTCCTTATTCAGCAACTAGCTTGTCTGACAATAAATATCAATTCTGTAAATCAGACTACTTTGATCTTATCGAAGATGTAAACACAGGATTTGATGCATATTTCGGATATGAGGATTCTTCAATGTATAGAGATTATGACAAAGGTGTGATTAGCACTGGCGACGTTATTCATAAAGCATACGATGGATCAGATGTACAGTACGTTAAGTTTGAAAAATCTATAGACAGAGATGATTTCAAAGTTATAGAAATGAAAACCTATGTTGACGATGCTTTCACCACCTTAGAAAATGCGGTAGCTTGGAACGCTAGTTACATGATCAATTCTAACGGATCGGGAGACACTGTAGAAAATCACATTACAAAAACAGTAGGTTTAAATATCATCTCTTTAATAGGTAACCTAAACGAATATGTAGATATCGTTGGACCTATAACAGATGGCGGCGTGATCAACCAGGTTGAAATGACAACAACACAGGTTGCAAACTCTGGATTAAAAGTTGGCGATTATCTTGTTTCTGAAGAAACTGATCTATTTAGCAATAGCGTAGGAAATTATCTACACAGATTGACAAAGATCGTTGAAGCGAAGAGAGTTGCAGTACCAGGATCACCTGGCAATTACACTATCTACGTTAAGACTGACAGACCTATTAAATTATTTGCAGGAAAGGTTAATAAGTTTAGACCTATTCACCAATTCATTAATACATTTAAATTTACGTATCTTCCGGGATTCCAATTAAAATCTAGCCATAAGCCAAACGGAAGCGACGATAGATTAGATCAAATCCTTGATGTTTTAACAGAAACTAACATTTCTAGAACATTAGCGGACAGAAACATCATCACATTCAGATATGTGGTTGATACATTCGATGGTCAAGTACAAACTAACTCTAAGCACCAATTAGCATTGCTTGCTAAAAACAGACAAAAATGTTTAGCAATTATAAATGCACCTTCCATAGAGAAGTTTAAAAATTCAGTAGATCCTAGATTTACAGAATCCCCTTCAGCAACTAATCCTTCACCATTATTAAACGCGAAGTACATTGCAGATGGTGGTAACTTAGAATTGAATCCTTCATTCAGATTCACATTACCTGATGAAGATAGCGGCGCTAAATTCTGCGGTGTATTTGGACCTTTCTTAACTATTAGAGAGAACGGAAAGAATTTCAATATACCTCCAGCAGCACACGTAAGTAACAACTTTATCAGAAAGTTTGTTACAGGAGAACCTTATTCAATCGTAGCTGGACAGAAAAGAGGTGTACTATCAGGTTCAAACCTAGTAGGTTTAGAGTATGACTTCTCACAAGAAGATAGAGATTACCTAGAACCTTTCGGAATTAACCCGATCATAAGAAAGAGAAATATTGGATTAGTGATCTTCGGTAACCAAACAGGATATCAAAGAACTAACTCAGCATTCAATAACTTACACGTTAGAGATTTATTAATCACACTTGAAGAGAGTGTAGAAGATATCTTAGCTAACTATGTGTTTGACTTCAATGAAGATTCAATCAGACTTGAAATTAAGACAATAGTAGACAACTACTTAAGCGGCGTTAAAAACGTAGGTGGTATTTACAACTTCTTAACTATCATGGATTCTTCAAACAATACTCCAGCTATTATCGACCAAAACATCGGTATTATCGATATTATTATCGAACCAGCTAGAGGTATCCATAAGTTCATCAACAGAGTAACTGTTGCTAGAACTGGGGGTATTGCTTCAGGAGGATTCATTCAATTTAGTTAATTTGATATAAAAATCCGAAAGGAAATATATAAAATAAAAAATGGCAGGATTACCACATTATACATCTTCTAAGGCGGCGGTTAATAAATTTGAACCGATTTTCACGAATCAGTTCGAGGTATTAATCACCCCGCCTACTGCTGTAGTTCCCCCACAGGGAAATCCTAATAACGGGAACATACTTTTAGAGCATGTGAAGAGTATAGAGGGATTAGCAGTTGATCAAAACCCAGGTGAGATCACTCAGCAGTACAAAAACGCTAAAAGATATTATGCAGGGGCAAGACCACAAAGAACCGGTCTTGATCTTACCATAAACTTTGAGGTTAACTTGGACGAAAACAACTCAATGTATGTTTTCAAAACGATGAGACAATGGGCAGATTTAATCTATAACCCATTAACGGGAGCTTTAGGGCTTAAAAAGGACTATACTGGAAATATAGTTGTTAGTGTATTTAATAAAGCAGGAGACGTTCACAGAAGAATAACATGTAAAGATTGCTTTATTATGACCCCATTATCACAAATGGATTTAAACTACACCAACACTAACTTATTTGCTTTAAGAGTTACATGGGCAGTTGATTATTTCGACGACGTATTTATATAAAAATAAAAAATGGCAGGATTACCACATTTTACTAGTGCAAAAGCGGCAGTAAGCCTTTACGAACCGGTATATTTAAACCAGTTCGAGGTTATTATTCAGCCTCCTGCTGCGGTTTCTAACCCAGCTGGTACTGCGGGAAGAACCCTAATGGTGGAGAATGTAACACAAATAGGTGGATTAGCAGTGGATAAAACTCCTAGCCCAGTTATGCAAAACTACAAATTTGCAGGAAGAAGATATGCTGGAGCAGCAGTAGATGATACTGGTGTTAAAATCACAGTTAACTTTCAAACAAACCTAGACGACAATAACTCTAACTACGTTCACAAAACTCTTAGACAGTGGAGTGATTTAGTTTACAACCCATTAACAGGCGCTATGGGCATCAAATCTAACTATGCAGGCGGAACATATATCTTAGTTAGTATCTTTAATAAACAAGGAGATGTTTTCAGAAGAATGAAATTCTTAAATTGTTTCCCAACTAAAGCAATCGATCCGATGCCTTTAACATATGACAACGGGGCGAATATGTACACAATTGCTGCAGAATTTAGAGCTGATTATTTTGAAGATATATTCAACTAAAAAACGTTTAAAATGATATATAAAAGGCTTATCTTACCGATAAGCCTTTTTATTTGGTTTAATATCTAAAAAGGAATAGAATTCCAACATGGACGATCCCGGTGATAGTAAAAACAATCAAAAAATACAAAGAAAAAGAGAAGAGGCTAACTTTCTACAAAGATACCTCTCTAATGTTAGCAATGTTCTTTCTCCCATTGGGGTACGACGCATTGTTCAAGTTGATCATGGATTTAAGTGGTTCATACTGGGTAGCAGATATAATTTTCTATTCAATTTCAGGATGTTTCTGGTTGTCTTATATCTTGCTTACGAGGCGTTTAAGTAAAAAATAGGGCAAATTTTCCCAAAATTCTGAATTATATTTTGTCTTGGATACTAGAATAGTATAGATATAGATAAAATATAAAAAGTTTTATGGAAGATAATTTAGACGAGATAGCTTTAAAACATTTGTCACAAAAGGAAAGTGCAAGCGGATTAGAATATGACGATGTTCCAGAAATCCAGGAACCTCCTAAATCGCTAGGTAAAGCTTCATTCGTTCAAGAGATTGAGGAAACTGCATTGGGTATGGAATCGCCATGGAAAAAGATTCCTCTTACAAATTTACCATCAGAAGGTTTTGGATATCCTCCAGAAACTGAAATAACAATTAGATCTGCAGAGGTTGGAGAAATCCGACATTTTTCGACGATCGACGAGAATGATCCCATTGATATTGATGATAAAATAAATCATATAATTTCCAAATGCTGTGTGATGAGATGGAAAGAAGGAATTCTAAATCACATGGACATTTATCAGGAAGATAGATTTTACATTTTTATGTCCGTTAGGGATCTGACATTTGTAAAGGGAGAAAACAGAATTTACATTCCGGTTCAAAAAACATGCGATAAAGATGAATGTCCTATTCCACAGGATATAGAACTGACATCAGCTATTCTTTCAAACTTTAAATTAGATCCAAAGTTAAAGAAATACTACGATTCAGAGAATGGGTGTTTTCAATTGGTTCCAAAAAATGGTGATCCTGCAATTAATCTATTCATTCCAACTATAGGAGTATCTCAAAAGATCAGAAAAATTCTAAGAGATAAGGTTAACAAAGGTAAAAAGTATGACGAATCTTTTGCTAGTATGTCCCCTTTCATAATTCCAAATTGGAGAGATTTGACAGAATCATCGTATGATGAATATGAAAGAATCTCAAAAGGATGGACATATACCCAGTTTGTTTTGGCCGATACCATTTCAAAACAAATAACTTTCGCAACTAAAAACACTCTATCTGTTCAGTGTTCAAAATGCAGTGCCGAGGTCACTGCTCCTATTCGATTTCGCGGCGGAATCAGATCCCTTTACATTGTTTCAGATATCTTTGGACAACTACTTTGATATCAAGTATAAATTCTCTAGGGATTTTAATATCAGTTTCAGCGAGCTTGAGCGAATGCCATACTTCGAATTTCAGATAATTTTAGATAAGATTAATGAAGATATCGAAGAAAACAACCAAAAAATACTTCAGGAAAAAGATGGAGTGGTATCTATATTTAATTTAGGTAAGTAGTAATCCTATCAATATATAGAGTAAATAAATCCCAAATTGGCAGAAGATCAACAAATCGACCTAAGTACGGAAACCAAAAAGGTCGAGCTTTATAACAAAAAGGTAGAGGAATTTAAAAAGGAAGATCCTGACATGGCAGAAGCACCTCCAAAAGCTTTTGACATGGCAAGACAGTATGCACAGCAGAACGTGTTTCCTCCATTTGGCCTTGTATCATTTTCTGAAGGTTCCAAAAATCCAGGAGACGAAATGGGAATAGGAATAGCAGCGGGAAGGGTATTATTCGGTTCTGCTAATTTCATAAGTAGCTTAAAAAAGGATGATCCCGAGGACCTAATGCAAAAAGGTATAGACACGTACAAGGGATTTGACGATTCGGTTGCAGTGAATGAATTAACAGGGGCAACTAAAATGTCCTTTGCAACAGTTAGGGATGGATTACAAGAAATAAAATCTGCAATCAGGGCTGATGATAAAACTGCGGATGATCCCTTTGAGGATAGTCCTGTACTGAGTAAGTTAAATCCAGATGACATAGAAAATATATTGGATTCAACAGTTCTTAAATTTATAAAAGAGCTAGGACTAAAGAGAACGGACGAAGCTAGCGATAAGCCTATATTAGATAGAGGTGAAGAATCATTTACAAAAGCGAAAGAACTTGCTGCTAAAGTGGAAACAACTGCTCCTAAAACTGTAGAGGAATCCAAGCTAAACACAAAGGATGATCCTGAGTATATGGCTAGATTGGAAAAAGCAAAAAGAGAAGATGCTCTGATGGATTCCATGATGACCAGTAAAACAGGAGCAAAGATTGTTCAAGAAACCAAAAAAGAAGAGGCAAAACCAGAGGGAATTAAAGCAGCAGAAACCCCAGTTACCGCACAGACACCAGCCGAACAAGCTACACCCCCTCCGACAGTAATAGAACAATCACAAACCAACGTAACCAACAACGTAACTAATAATGCTGTCTCAGTTTCACAGGAAACTGATGCAAAACCTGCACCTATATTAAAATCTGAAACCGCAGTTAAACCACAGGAGGTAAAACAAACTGCTCCAACCCCTGCAGCTACGAAGCAGGAAACCCCAGCCCCTGCAGTTGCAAGACAAGATGCAAATCCAGCATCAACTAATCCACCGATAGAAGCTAAAAATGTTGAAACCCCTCCAGATGCGATGGGAACAGAGAGCTCAGTTTCCGATGATGAAACACCTTTATTGAAAATGCTGGGTGAAAGCATGGGAATGAAGCCTGATGACATAGCTAAAATGTTTGCTGGTAAAGAGGACAATTTGCAAAAAGGATTAGATCTGACATTTGGTTCTGAATCTCAGCCAACGGAAATGGGTTCAGCACAACCAGAAAATCCTGCTCAGTTTATCCCTGCTCAAGCTGGATCAACAGTGATCGAAAAAATAACAAATACCACGACAGAGCAAGCACAAAGGGTAGCACAACAGGCAACCAACGTTGCCACTGCAACGAAAATCTCGGAGCCTGTTAAAATAGCTGAGCAAGCACCCGCTCCAAAACCAGAAATTCAAGAGGCCTCTGCATCTGTGGAAACTCCAGGAGAATCTTCACAAACCCCCATGGAGAGCAAGCAAGAAACAACCGGGACAGAAATCAAAGAAACCCCCGCTGCCGAAACAAAACCAGCCGAGGATACTACAAATAAAGAGGCTGGCGCAAGTAACGATGACTTATTAAAGGTTATGAAGGAAGTACTAAAAACCTTACAAGGACCGTTAATCTTTACAGAGAGTACTTCAAAGTTCACCTAATTACATTTTTTGTTACGAAACTTTTTAGGTATATTTGTGTAGTATACTTAAAAAGAGATGTCAGAGAGCCCAAAAGTCTATGTTATTTCCAAGGATCTTTCAGATAAGATTTTGGAATTTTTAGAAAATCCTTTCGATACCACGAAAGAATGTACAGAAATGCTGAAGAGCAAAAATTCCTTTACGGAGGAAGAAATCAATCAGATAATTTCTCTACTGGGTAAATTTCCTGCTTATTTGGTATATCCGATAATTGATTCATTTAAAGGAAATTTAAAAGTAGAAGAAATTGAACAACAACAGTAAAAACTATAAAGAGCATTCCGAGGAGAACTGCCCAGATCTAAAGCAATTTAAATTAGATACTGTGTATTTAAAAATGGCTCAGGTGTGGGCATCAAACTCACACTGTAAAAGAAGTCAGGTCGGATGCTTAGTGGTAAAAGATAAAACGATTATTTCAGACGGATATAACGGAACTCCGACAGGATTTCCTAATATTTGCGAAGATGAAAATAATCAAACTTTATCTTCGGTCTTACACGCCGAAGCTAATGCTATAACAAAGCTTGCAATGAATACTGTTACATCTAACGGAAGTACGATGTATGTTACTTTATCCCCTTGCTTTGATTGTTCAAAACTTATTATTCAATCAGGAATTAAAAGAATAGTCTTTTCTGAACTTTACAGAAAGATAGATTCTTTGGATTTGCTTAACCAAGCTGGGATTGAAATAATTTATATTAACTTACAACCTTAAACCAAACACGAAATGGCAAAGAGCATCCAGGAATTAGCAGAGAGATTTTTAGAAACATCATTAGAGAAAGATTTCAAGTATCTGTATGATAGAATTAAGCCCGGTTTATTGAATCACTGTAAATCAATTTTGATTGACGAGGAGGTTGCACAGGATGCAGTATCTAAAACATTCGAAAAGATCTGGGTTAAGGTTGCTCAATACGATCCCGCACGTGGTAATTTTTCTACATGGGCGTATAACATTGCTAGAAACGAATCTTTGCTTATTAAAAAGAATTCCAAAAAATTTACTCCGCTAGTTTACGAATCAGTTGAACTCGAGGGTAGGGATTATGATGAATTTATTCCACTATCAGATATTACACCAGAAGATATTTTCTCCGAGCCTGAATGGGAAATAAATAATCAAGAAGGCGGATTTGATGATCTATATGAAGTAGTTCTTGAAAAAATGGAACAGCTTCCTGCTATCTATAAAGATATTTTAATGGACAGAGAAATTCATAAAATGAAGTATCAAGAGATAGCTGATAAATATGATATGAAGAAAAGAGCAGTAGCTACTAGAATTCGTAGAGCAAGAATTAAAATCCGTGAAATGTTTCCAGGTATTAAATTAAATTTTATCGACTAATATGAAATCACTATTCTTTAGCATCTTTAAAATCTTCGGTGTTATCAGAGACATCAAAAATTACATTTATCTTAGAAAAATAACTAAGACTGAAATGGTGAATTCCCCACTGTGGGTAAAAAATAATTTAAGGGTCGATTGGATCGGTAGAATTTACACCGTTGTAAATCTACCCCCGGAGGTAACAATGTCACCAGATCTACCTAAAGAATTGTGGCCTGCTTATTTGATAGACCAATCAAAGGGACTGAACGAATATTTAACATCGCTAAATCTGCATGAAATTATAATTCCGGAATACAAAGAGATACCAGATTCAACATCATACCTCCTTGTTTATTATCCATATTTTAGGGATCTTACCAAATGGTGGATTTCTACCAGATTGATTTTCTGGACTTCCGTTATTATAATACAGCACTACACCCATTGGTTTTCTGATTTATATCAATGGACAATATCACATATCTAAAATTTGGAAAACGCAAGTATTGAGAGAAAGAGCTACCCGTGGGGAAGAGCATACGAAGTTACTAG